>Ga0302251_1000138_pt1 | contig 85505 bp, 97 predicted proteins | sample AAG_RA_Gln_MG_FD_193534 | JGI IMG/M metagenome (GOLD analysis project Ga0302251, IMG submission 193534) | Enriched activated sludge microbial communities from anaerobic digester in WTTP, New Holstein, Wisconsin, United States - AAG_RA_Gln | ecosystem: Engineered > Bioreactor > Anaerobic >... | reverse complement strand
TCGCGATCTTGTACCCTGACGATGGGGAATCGCGCTGGAAGCCATACACCTTTTCGAAATGCGGGACATCAGCAAAAAGTGCTGCTGCCGGAATACCCACATATCCCATGCCAAGGACGCCGATCTTTTTTATCGGGCCGCGTTTCCTGATAATATCCGAGAGCATCACTTCACCCGTACGTTTGTTCCTATAATCGTCAGGCTATCCCGGAGAGGATCTGCTCGCACACCCTGAGGTTATCGATTGCCTGGTCGGGAGTAACGGGGAAGGGTGCCCCTTCGCGGGCGCAGTCAACGAACATGGAAAGTTCGCGCTTCAGCGGCTCGAGCTTGTTCACCATCACCTTCTCGATGATATTCTCCTGCACGTACCGCTCGGCCTCGAACTGGTACTGGCCCGGCTTCCGGTAGATGGTGACCTCCTGCGTCATGAAATCGCCTTCGATGGTACAGTCCTCCTGCTCCACGTAGATCATCCGGATCTTCTTCGAGGCCTTGCGGCTTGCCGAGAGCGCAACCGGGACATTCCCGCACTTCATGAGCACGCTGCAGACATCGGGAGTCCCGGCGCTGTGAATCGTAGTCGGGTGACAGAGGAGGTTCAAAAGGATGTCGATATCGTGGATCATCAGGTCTTCCACAACCGTCCCGCCCGCGACCCGCGCCGATGCCGGATTATGCCGTTTCATCTCGATATAGAGTGGTTTGTCAACGATCTTCCGGATCTCGCTCACCACCGGGTTGAAGCGCTCGATATGGCCTACTCCAATGGTAATTCCGGAGGGGGCCGACTTCATCAGATCAATGGCCTCTTTTGCAGAAGCGCAGATCGGCTTCTCGATCAGCACGTGCTTCTTGGCAGAGAAGACCTGGCGCACGGTTGCTGCATGGAACTGTGTTGGCACGCAGACACTGACTGCATCCGCATGAGCCAGGAGTTCGTCCATGGTTGCACAGACCCGGGCCCCGTGCTGTTCACCGACGGCCTGCGCGGAAGCAGTGTTGAGATCATAGACTAAGACCCGGTCTATGCTCTTGAGCTCGGAACAGACGCGGACATGGTTCTTTCCCATGGTCCCGGCACCGATAATACCGACATCCATCTTAGTTCACCCGGTTGATTGTTTCACAGATATATTCCAGCTGTCCCCCCGTAAGAGTGGGGTGCACGGGAAGGCTCAAAACCTCCCCGGAAAGACGCGTCGAGATCGGGCAGGGATCGGGCTCGTTCTCCAAATCAAAGACCGGCTGCCGGTGAAGCGGGACAGGGTAATGGATTGCACTCCCGATATTGTTCTCCTTCAGGTAGTCCATGAATGCCGCCCTGCTCATCGGGAAGTCTTTTGTGACCCGGATAACGTACTGGTGGAAGACCGGCTTTGTGCCGGGGAATTCGGTGGGAGTCACGAGTCCCTTCGCATGAATATGGCTGCTGAGGAAGGCCGCATTCTTCCGCCGTGATTCATTGAACTCCCCAATTCTCCCCAGCTGGGAAAGGCCAAGGGCTGCGGAGATGTCTGTCATCCGGTAGTTGTATCCAAGGCAGGTGTGGAGGTACTTCTCGCTCTGCCCGTGGTTTATGACCAGCCGCAGTCTGTCGGCAAGTCCCTTGTCACCCGTCGTCACCATACCGCCTTCCCCGGTAATCATGTTCTTTGTTGCATAGAACGAAAAGCAGGCAAGATCGCCGAATGAGCCCACGATTTTTCCATTCAGGATGGCACCATGGGCTTGTGCCGCATCCTCGATCAGGACCAGGTTTTTCCGCCGGCAGATCTCCTGGATTGCAGGGACATCGAACGGGAGACCAAAGAGATGAACCCCGATGACAGACTTTGTCCGCGGCGTTATTCTCTTCTCAATCTCCCCCGGCACGACCGTGAACGACCGGTCATCGACATCGGCAAACACCGGTGTGGCGCCACACATCAGCACGGACGATGCCGTTGCATAGAACGTAAAGGCCGGGACAATGACCTCGTCGCCCGGGCCAACACCTGCTGCCAGCAAAGCGGCATGGAGGGCGGCTGTCCCGTTATTCACGGCTACCGCGTGGGAAACGCCGCAGAATCCTGCAAACTGCTTCTCGAATTCCGCAACCCTGCTCCCTGATGCAAGCATGCCCGACTCGAGCACCGCGGTCACTGCCGCTATCTCCTCGTAGCCCAGGACAGGCCGTGCAACCGGTATGAAATCCACAGTGGAACCCCGCACAATGGTACAGATACAAAATGCGTAACCATTCGTTAATAGCATTCCTGTCGGGAACAGGGTGCGGCAGTGGCGAAGGATAGGTAATTAGGGCATGAGAAAAATATACTGATCCGGAACAAAACAGGAGGAGCTGCTGTGCGCCACATCATATCAATCGGGGATTTTGACCGTGAATGGATCGACAGCCTGCTTGATCATGCAGACCGGATTGACGGGAAACAGTATGATTCCCATACACTCGAAGGAAAGATCCTTGCCGTCCTCTTCTTTGAGCCCAGCACACGGACCCGGCTTTCGTTTGAGTCCGCTATTGCCCGCCTCGGCGGCACATCCCTCACAGTGGGGAGTGTCGAGGCCTGCTCCATTGCGAAAGGCGAAACCCTTGCCGACACCATCCGGGTCGTGAGCGGGTATGCCGATGCAATCGTCATCCGCCACCCCAAAGAAGGAGCAGCCCGTTTAGCCGCCGAGTTCTCCACCGTCCCGGTCATTAACGCGGGGGACGGTGCCGGCCAGCACCCGTCACAGACCCTCCTTGACCTGTACACCATCCGCCAGTCCATGCCCATTGACGGTATCGACATCGCCCTCATCGGCGACCTGCGCTACGGCAGGACCGCCCACTCTCTTGCTTCTGCCCTCTCTCTCTATAATGCACGACTGCATACCCTCTGCCCCAAAGGGCTCGAACTTCCCGAGACGCTCTCCTCTCGCCTTGCGGAACAGGGGATGGAGATCATCGGGCACGAGGATATCGCGGACGTCATCCCTGCAGTGGATGTCCTCTATGTGACAAGAGTCCAGCGCGAGCGGTTCCCCGATTCGGCGTCCTACTTCAATGTTGCATCGAGTTACCGCATCACTCCTGAACTTCTCGCGGATGCAAAGAAGCACCTGATCGTCCTTCACCCCCTCCCGCGGGTTGACGAGATCGATCCCCGTGTCGACGAGATGCCGCACGCAAAGTACTTCGAACAATCACGAAACGGCGTGCCGGTCCGTATGGCGATGCTGATGCAGGTGATGCAATGAAAAACAGCGAATCCGTGGAGAACGAAGGGCTTCTTGTCCGCCGGATCAAGAACGGGACCGTGATCGACCATATCAGTCCTGGTGAAGCGCTCAATGTCGTCAAGATTCTCGGAATTACCGGCACAACCCAGGAAGCGCTTTCCATAGCCACCAACGTCCCGAGCAGGAATATGGGGAAAAAAGACATTGTCAAGCTGAACAACCGTGAACTCTCCAAGGAAGAGGTTAACCGGATTGCCCTCATCTCGCCAAAGGCCACCATCAATATCATCCGGAACTTCAAGGTCTTTGAGAAGAAAGGTGTTGAAACGCCAACCCTTATCGAGGGAGTTGTCCGCTGCCCGAACCCCGGATGCATCTCGAACACGCACGAACCGATCCGGAGCAGGTTCTCGGTGAAGGGAAACGGGCTGCACTGTATTTATTGCGACTGGGTCATAACCGGAGACCTTCCCAGTCATATCATCTGAGATTCCCTTTTTTTCAGAGCGCGCCGGGCCTTCATTTTCGGCAGCCCGGTTCGCCATAATAACCAGGTTCCTGCAGGAAATGACAGAAAGATATTTTCTTTCTGCCCGCATAGTCAGATAACCACCAGTTATTGAACCCGTACCAACTGATGGGATTAAATATCTGTTCATTGATAAATTCAGGTTAGTGATCACGATGAGATCCAAGACGTTTTTGTTGTATGCAGGACTGGTTGTCCTGTTCCTGGCCCTGGCAATCCCCGGGGCATCCGCAGCGGATACCGCGAAAGCGGGATACATCACTGTCGGGATAGCCCCGGTGGCACAGTTTGATGCCCACTATGCTTTCACGACAATCCCCACAAAAGTTGAGTTTGTCGATACGTCACTGGGCTCGAAACCGATGACCTGGGAGTGGGACTTCGGTGACGGAGTCACGTCAACGGAACAGAACCCGAGCCACACCTACCTCAGGCGCGGCACCTACACGGTCAAGTTGACCGTGAAGAATGCCTACGGTACCAGCACGGCTATCAAGACGGACTATATCTCCGTCGGCATGCCCCCGAGGGCAGCATTCGTTGGCAGCCCCACCTCCGGTGGCGCACCAATGACCGTTGCATTCACAGACCAGTCGACCGGTCAGGTTAACCAATGGACCTGGGACTTTGGCGATGGCCAGGGATCCAACGAGCAGAACCCGGTGCACACCTACTGGGCAGCCGGGAACTACAATGTCATCCTGACAGTTTCCAATGAATTTGGCATGTCGGACGCCATGCGGAACCAGTACATTACCGTTTCCGGTGACCTGGCTGCAAAGTTCGATGCATTCCCCTCCTCCGGGAAGGCACCCCTTACCACCCGGTTCACTGACCGCTCGACCGGCAGCCCGACTGCATGGTCCTGGGACTTCGGCGACGGGATGACCTCGAACCAGCAGCACCCGTCCCATACATTCATGACCGCCGGTTCTTACAACGTGAAACTCACCATCACCCGCGGCACCGAGACTGCTTCCACGACACAGATCATCAACGTCGGCGGCGTCCCTGATGCAGAGTTCGTCGGCTCACCCCTCCAGGTGAACCCGAACGAGAACGTCCAGTTTACGGACAAGTCCGGCCACGCCCCGACTGCATGGTCCTGGGACTTCGGCGACACGGCAACCTCAACGGTACAGAACCCGTCCCACTCCTACCAGGTGAAGGGCATCTACACGGTTGCGCTCACCGCACGGAACGAGAACGGTAAGGACACCGAGACGAAGACGGGGTATATTAACGTCGGTATGCCCCCGAAGGCAGACTTCCGCCCGGTGACCACACCCTACGCACAGTACGCTGTCCCCAAGACCGTGCAGTTTGTTGACCAGTCTACGAACATGCCCACGGCCTGGAGCTGGGACTTCGGCGACGGTGCAACCTCCACAGAACAGATGCCGACCCATATCTATATGAAGGAAGGCACCTACACCGTCACGCTCACGGTCAAGAACAACTTCGGTTCCGACACCGCAATCAAGCAGGACCTCATCACGGTCGGCGGCGGTGCAGCCGTTGACTTCGTTGCAGACAAGACAACGGTCGGCGTAGGACGGGTTGTCAGCTTCACGGACCTTTCGACCAGTAACCCCACCAACTGGGTATGGGACTTTGGCGATGGTACGACAGGGACCGGCCCGAACCCTGACCATGTCTACCGTGCAACCGGTGTCTATGATATCACCCTGACGGCTTCGAACCCCTACCTGACCAACACGCGCACGAAGAACCAGTACATCACCGTCCTCTCCATCCCCAGGGCAGACTTTATTGCTGACCGGACCAAGGGCGGAGCTCCCATGGCAGTAGCATTCACGGACAAGTCCACGAACGCACCAACTGCATGGAAGTGGGACTTCGGTGATGGCGCAAGCTCAACCGAGCAGAACCCGACCCACACCTACACGACCCTCGGTGTCTACAGCGTGACCCTGACCGCGTCCAACAAGGACGGGTCGGACACGACAACGAAGGTCAACTACATTTCCACGACCCTTGCTCCGGTAGCCGAGTTCAAGGCCAACCGCCATGTAGGCAAGGCCCCCTTCATTGTCGAATTCACTGATCTCTCGTCCAACAACCCGACATCATGGAGCTGGGATTTCGGCGACGGGACCTCATCTGTTGAACAGAATCCCCGCCACATCTACCTCTACGAGGGTTCCTACGACGTCAGCCTCACCGTAGCTAACCAGTACGGGGCTGACTCCATTTACAAGACGGGAACTTCTGCACCGGAAAGCGCAGTTGTGACCACTGAGGCACCTGCCGCAGCAGCCACAGAACAGCCTGCAGCAGTGGCAACAACAGAGGCACCTGTCGCAAAGCCAACCACCCAGGCACCCCTTTCAGCAGCAGTCCCGCTCCTTGCAGCGGTTATCGCGCTGATTGGCGCTGTGCTTGTGTCAAGGAAATAATCCCTTTTTTTGCCAGCCTGACGGCGGGCCTGTTAAAAAAGTCTATCTGGTTCTGCTCTATGGTTACTGCAGGACATGCCCGTGGACATCGATCTCGCCACGGTAGATCCGCGTGCTCGAGATCCAGCGGCCATCCTCGGCAAGGACGCAGGTGATCTGGTGGATGTCGACCTTTCGCCTGCCCTTCCCGCGGCGTTCCTTATTGATCTCAACGGCAACCGGAAGCGTCTCTTCGGAGACCACGATAGCGTCAAAATCGGAGTCAACAGCCGACCCGAACCGGTCGTTTAACGGCTCGATGTTCCAGCAGGCGGCGTGCTGCTTTAACGCGATATATGCCTCAAGGTCGGCTTTCCTTTCGGCAAACGAACGTATCGGGTGGACTTTCCGGCTCGCGAAGGTATCCGTGGTGAGCCCGATCACAACATGTCCTTCCTTCCCGGCAAGATCGAACGACCGGTCCAGCAGGCGTTTGTGGCCGTCATGAAGGGGATCGAACGTACCCCCTACCATAACCTTCATGTTCCTCCATTCTTAATTTCCTATGTTATTATGGCTATGGATGCGAAAATCTCCGGCGTTGCCCTCTTCCAGGCCGGCAATGCGACCGTGACGGGGGATGTCACGCTGGGAAAGGACGTCGGGATCTGGTTTGGCGCCGTGATCCGTGCCGACAAGGACCGGATCGTGATTGGCGACCGGTCCAATATCCAGGACAATTGTGTGGTACATACCAGCAAGGGGTTCCCGGTCCTAATCGGCAGCGATGTCTCGGTCGGCCACGGGGCCATCCTCCATGGCTGCACCATCAACAACCGCGTGCTTGTCGGCATGGGCGCGATCGTCCTGAACGGGGCGAAGATAGGGGAAGGCTCGGTTATCGGCGCCGGTGCGGTGGTAAAGGAGGGCATGGAAGTCCCTGAGCGGTCGGTCGTTGTCGGCGTTCCCGGGAAGATCGTCAAGCAGGCCAGCGACGAGCAGCAGCAGCACATCCTGAAGAATGCCGCATCCTATGCCGAACTTGCCGGAGAGTACGCCCGCCATGGCTAACATTGTTGTCATCGGCGCCGGGGTTGCCGGCATCCAGGCAGCCCTCGATATCGCCGGCCATGGCATCCATGTCGACCTTGTCGAGCGCGAGCCCTCCATCGGAGGCCACATGGCACAGCTGGACAAGACCTTTCCCACAAACGACTGCTCCATGTGCATCCTCTCGCCCAAGATGGTGGACGTGTCCCGTCACCAGAATATCACCATCCATACCTGCTCCGAGGTCGAGCGGATCGAAGGGGATGACGGCCACTTCCGGATTACGGTGAAAAAACACCCGCGCTATATCGACGAGATCACCTGCACCGGCTGCGGGGACTGCATCCAGATCTGTCCGGTCGAGGTGTACAACCGGTTCGATGCCGGCATTGGCGTAAGGAAAGCGATCTACAAGCCGCATGCCCAGGCAGTGCCGGATATCGTGGTCAAGGACCAGGAGCACTGTATCGAGTGCGGGCTCTGTTACGATGTCTGCGGCCCAAGCTCGATCAAGAGAAAAGATGAGGAGACGACACTAGTCCTGGACGCGGCAAGCATCATCGTCACGACCGGCTACGATGTCTTCGATGCCCGGAAGAAGACACCCTTCAACTATCTCCGCCTTCCCGATGTCATCACCAGCCTCGAACTCGAACGGATGATCAATGCCGGCGGCCCGACCGGGGGAAAGATCAAACGGCTGAGCGACGGCAGGGAGCCGCAGTCCATTGTCTTCATCCAATGCGTGGGCTCCCGCGACATGACCATCGGGTGCCCCTCCTGCTCCTGTGTCTGCTGCATGCAGGCTCTGAAAAACGCGATCCTGATCAAGGAGAAGCACAAGGAAACGGATGTCACCATCTGTTACATGGATATCCGGGCGTACGGCAAGGGATACGAGGAGTATTTCGAGCGGGCGAAGTCGCTGGGTATCCGGTTCCTCCGGGGCATGCCCTCCGATGTTCTTGCCGATGCAAAGAATAGTGGCATGATCCTGCAGGTCGAGAACTCCGAGACGGGTGAGGTCCAGGTCCTCCACCCGGACCTCGTGGTCCTCTCGATCGGTATCCGTCCCGCCGAGGCAGGGCCGGCTCTTGCCGAAAAACTGGGGATCACCTGCGAAGAGAACGGGTTTATCCGTCCGGTGAACGACGCTGTTGATACGATAACAACGCTCCGGCCGGGGATCTATGTCGCGGGAACCGCTACGGCTCCCCGGGATATTCCGGACAGCGTGGCTTCCGGGCAGGCGGCGGCAATGCGGGCATGGATCAACGCAATAAAGGTGGGGCAGTAAGTGGACACCTCGCCAACGCTCTGGTGGGACAGCGACAAGAACTGTCTCTGCTATATCGAGCAGACGCTCCTCCCAGGAGAATATACCATTGTCGAGTGCCGGAGCATTGACCGGCTCGCAACAGCCATCCGGCGCCTGGAGATCCGGGGAGCACCCGCGCTCGGGGTTGCCGGGGGCTACGGTGTGGCTATTGCAGCACTCACCGGGAAGAGTGATGCATTTCCCGCATTCATGGAAGGAGTAAAACGAGACGCTGAATTGATCCGTTCTACCCGGCCTACCGCGATCAACCTTGGCTGGGGGATCGACCGGGTACTGACAGCGATGAAACCTGCCCGGACGCCGGAGGAGGTACGGACAATTGCACTCAGGGAAGCGGACACTATCGCCCGCGAAGACACTGCCTGCTGCCATGCTATCGGGAGGAACGGTGCTGCCCTGCTCCCGGACCGGTGCACGGTCCTCACCCACTGCAATGCCGGGGCGCTTGCCTGTTCTTCGTGGGGGACAGCGCTTGGCGTGATCCGTTCTGCCGTAGAGGCCGGAAAAGACGTGAAGGTGATCGCCTGCGAGACCCGGCCGCTCCTGCAGGGGGCACGCCTCACGGCATGGGAACTTGCCCGCGACGGGATCGATGTAACCGTGATCACGGACTCGATGGCCGCCCACTTCATGCGGTCCGGGTCGATTGACGCAGTTGTTGTCGGTGCGGACCGGATCACTCATGACGCGGTCTTCAACAAGATCGGCACCTACATGCACGCGGTCTGCGCCTACCACCACAGGATCCCGTTCTATGTGGCCGCCCCCCTCTCGACATTCGATCCGGAGAAGAGCGAACACGATGTCGAGATCGAGGAACGGGGACGCGACGAGGTCACAACCATGGGCAGCAGGGTGTATATTCCGAACAGCGCGAAGGTGAAAAATCCGGCCTTTGATGCAACCCCGATGGACCTTGTCACTGCCATCATCACCGAGACCGGGGTGCTCCGCCAGCCGATCGATACCCGGTCACACTTATCTCGTACTACATCCCATTAGACCACAACCGGACGTGCCCGATGGCATTTGTTGACCTCACCCCCTGGAACCACGTGATGCTCTTCATCGGTCAGGTTACGGTCATCGTCATCCTCTCGGCACTCATCGTCTCCTTCATCCTTGTCGTCATTTCGATCTACTCGATACGGAAGAAGAAACTCTACTTCCCGGAACTCATCAAAGCCGGCCTCGTCTTTCTCGAAGGCCTGATGAAGGCCATGTTCCGGTTCCTCGGGCTTGAGGACCGGGAGATGCTCTCGTTCTTCATCAAGCTCCAAAACACCATGAACGCTGTAGATTTCGCAGCGATCCCGGTTGCAGAACGGGCAATATTCATGCCCCAGTGCCTGCGGTCATCCCAGTGCCCCGCCAACCTCACCCCGGAAGGGCTCAAATGCAAAAACTGCGGCCAGTGTACAGTGGGAGAGGCTCAGGTCTTCCTCGGACAGCTGGGCTACCGGATCTTCATCGTGCCCGGCTCGTCGTTCATCAAGCGGATGGTAAAAAAATACCGCCCGAAGGCGATCATCGGGGTCGGGTGCCTCAGCGAAGTCAAGGAAGGCATCGATATGGCTGACAAGATGGGCCTGGTCGTCATGGGCGTGGTGACCTTAAAAGAGGGATGCGTCGAGACCATCGTCAACTGGGCCGACGTGTACGAGGTCGCAACGCTGGGGATCGACCCGGCATTAGTCCCCGAGAACCTTCATACTCTTGCCGATTAAATTCCCGCTCTTTATCTTTCCGTGGACGACGATCGCGTCCCCGCTTGTGACATCGCCGACCGTGACGTTGGGGCGGAGGATTACCCGACCGCCGGCCTGGACCGTGTGGACGACCGCGTGGTCGAGGATGACAACATCGCCCTGCGAGACAATCGGCCCCTTGACCCGGCACTGGCTGCCGATGACCGCACTCCCGCAGGTGACGTCCAGCGCAATGCTCGACCGCGGGCCGAGCTCAAGGGTGCCGGTAACATTCAGCCGCCCCCAAAAATGCGTGCGGGGCGGGACAACGAAGTCGCCGTCGATCCGGACGTTGCCTTCGAAATACGCGCCTTTCTGCGCAAAATACGTAGTTCCTTTCTGGATCACCGTGGGCATTGTTCTCACTTCTACCTGTGGTGCCAGTGCGGGGATAAACTTGTTGCTCGGGCGCCTTCCGGCAGGGCGCCACGGGTGGCGATAGTTACCCGAAGAAGAGGGCCGAGACCACGAAGACAAGGAGAGATGCGAACATGCCGTACTTGAGCGCTGCTGATGCCTTCGACTGCCGGACACAGGCCGGTGTGTCACAGGTAAGAGCCTTTTTTGCGGCCGCGAGGAGGACGAGGTCAACGACCGCGATGAGGACGAGATAGGGGATGCCCCACCACAGGAAGGGGACTGTGCTCGCGATGGCAGAGAGCAGGACAAAGACAAAGGCGATAAGGGCAGTCTTCTTCACGCCGATCAGCATTGGCAGCGTGACCGCCCCCCCGGCCCTGTCCCCCTCAACATCCTCTGCGTCTTTTACGAGTTCGCGGGCCATCATTGCAAGGAAGGTCATCACCGCGATGGGGACAAGGTGGATGAGCCCGTCCATTCCCGCGAATGCCCCGCCAAAGAGGAACATGCTCCCCGAGAGGTAGGAGACCGCGATGTTCCCGACAAGCGGCATACTCTTGAGCCGGGCCGCGTAGAGAGCGAGGAGGAGGGAGTTGAAGACGGCAAATGCGATGCAGATCCAGTTCGTGAAGAGGCAGATTGCGATCCCTAAGATAAAGAGAACGATTGCATACCAGAGTGCGGCATTCCGCGAGACCTGTCCCGAGGGGATAGGTCGGTCAGCCCGATTGACCGCGTCGATCTCTGCATCGAAGTAATCGTTGATCACGTTACCGGCCGCCGTGATGAGCGTGACCACAACAAGCAGGAGGAGTGCTGAGGGGACGAGTGCGCCGGCAGCGATGAAATACGCGATAACCGCTGCAACGCCGGCCATAACTGCATTCGCCGGGCGGATGATCGTAAAGAAACCGGCAGCGCTCATTGGATCATTCTCTGGTCGTCCCGGACTAAAAAGTGCGCGAAAAGTGTTGTATACGGGCGAGGGGGGATTTGAACCCCCGGCGTTCAGCTTAGGAGGCTGACGCTATGTCCGGGCTAAGCCACTCGCCCTGCCCATATCCATTGCGGGGGAATATGTATAAGTTTTGCGCGCCGTAACATCTCCGGCACATGGATCTCACGGAGGCAACGGAAGGGAAAACAACGATCCTGATCCCGGTCCAGGATGACACAATCCAGTTCCCGCCCGGATCCGCACCGATCTTCTTCAACCGCCGGATGGAGCTGAACCGGGATATCACCGTGCTCCTCCTCCCGCTTCTGGAACCTGACGAATACCTCGATGCCATGGGGGCTACTGGCATCCGGGGCCTCCGGGTGGCAACCGAATGCGGGATTCCCGTTGCCATCGCAGACCGGGACCCAAAAGCGATCGAGCTGATCCGCCAGAATACTGAACGATCCGGGATTCCCATCGAGGTTATCGAACGGGACATGAATGCCCTGCTCTCGGAGCGATCATTTGATGCCGTGGACCTCGACCCGTTCGGGACCCCGGCATGGGTAATCGATGCAGCGATCCGGGGTTGCCGGCGGTTTCTCTTCGTGACGGCAACGGACACCGCACCGCTCTGCGGGGCCCACCTGAAGGCCGGGATCCGCCGGTACGGGGCCGAGCCGATGAACACGGAGTACCACAGCGAGGTCGGGCTCCGGATCCTCCTCGGGTTTGTCGTGCGGGAGACCGTGAAGTACGACCGGGGGATCGAGCCGCTCTTCTGCTATGCCCGCGAGCACTTCACCCGGCTCCACCTCCGGATCCTCCGCGGCCCGAAGGCAGCGGATGCGACTCTCTCGCATATCGGGTTCATCCACCAATGCGAAAAGTGCCCGTACCGCGAGGAGCAGCCGGGACTCCATTCCGTGTCACGCACCTGCCCCCACTGCGGCGAACCGCTCACTCCCATCGGGCCGCTCTGGCTCGGCAAGATCGCAAAGGATGAGATCGTATCCCGGCTTATCGATGCGGCGGGCACCGCTGATCTGGGGACAAAAAAGGACGTGCTGAAACTCCTGGCTACCAGCCGTGAGGAACTGCCGACCTCGAGCTTTTACGATTATCACGAAATTGCAAAACGGCTGCGCTGCTCCCCGCCGGATATCAACGTTGTTCTCGGCTGCCTTACTGATGCAGGTTACCCGGCCAGCCGTACGCACTTCTGCGGGTACGGGATCCGGACAACAGCGCCGCTCTCCGTGATCTATGATGCGGTACGGGGCGACCGCACAACAGAATAGTCCTGAAAAATTATCGTCCCTAATAATTCAGTGCTCGACAATGATCGAGAGCAGGTCGCTGTCAACGAGCCGGTGCGACAGGCCGACTCTCTGTCCCGGGTGCTTGACCGACTTGCCCCAGATCCGGGCATAGCGGAACTTGTGGACAAAGTCCCGGTGGAGTTTGGTGCAGACGTCCTCGACCGTGCTGCCGTCCCGGATGATGAGCGGCTCTTCCATGTCCGCTTCCCCGCCGTGCGGCTTGAGGTACAGGCGCATGAACCCGAGGCAGTCGTAGATCGCGTCCTTGAGTTCTTCCAGGTGGTAGCCTGCGGCAGCGGAGATCATGATGGGCGGGTTTTCGAACCGCTCCCCGATATCGTGCTCGATCTCCAGGTACCGCTCCTTGTCCACGAGATCGACCTTGTTGACGGCGATGAACGCCGGGATATACACGCGATTGCCCTGCACCGCATCGATGAGGTCGTCCTGCGTGGCGTTCCCGCGGATCAGGATATCGGCGTTCATCATCTTGGACTCGGCAAGGATGGACCGGACTTCCTCAATATCGAGATCGAGCGTGCCGACCGCGTTGAGCCGGATACCGCCAACCGAGGACTTCTTGATGGTGATATCGGGTTTCGGGACATTGATCCGGATGCCGGCATCGTAGAGTTCCTTGATGAGGACATCGAAGTGCCGCTCGTTGAACACATCCACGAGGATGATGATGATGTCCGCATTCCGGACCACCGCGATGACTTCCTTGCCCCGGCCCTTGCCCATAGCAGCGCCAGCGATAAGCCCCGGAATATCGAGGAGCTGGATCTTCGCACCCTTATGCTCCAGCGCCCCGGGCACGACCGTGAGCGTGGTGAACGCATAGGCGCCGACCGCACTCTCTGTGCCGGTCAGCTTATTGAGAAGCGTGCTCTTACCGGTTGAAGGGAAGCCCACGAGCACGGCCGTTGCATCGCCGGATTTCTTGACATTGTACCCTTCCCCGCCGCCCCCGGACTTCATGGCCCGGTTCACGGCCTCGTCTTTCAGCCGGGCAATCTTCGCCTTGACCCGGCCGATATGCTTGGAAGTAGCCTTGTTGTAGGGCGTCTTGACTAACTCGTCTTCGAGCTCTTTGATCTGGTCTTCAAGACTACTCATTGCCTATAGTAATCGCCGCAGGTCGGAGATATAGTTGATTGTATCCACGGAGCATATACTGCGGGGGTATACGAGGTGGATGCGTAAAAAGCTATAAGTAGCCTCATCGCCCACATTAGAGGGCAACTTGCTGCTATAGTGTAGTCCGGCCAATCATGCGAGCCTCTCACGCTCGCGACTGGGGTTCGAATCCCCATAGCAGCACTTCTTCTTTTGCGCCGATGGTGCGATGATCTTTTCTAAAATCATCAAGTGAAAATTCTCTGACCATGCTAATTAAAATGAATGATACTGAAACGGTAATTTTCCTATATGGTATAGGGTTCACTGGAATCCATCCGGCATGGTTTCAGAACGCATTATCAATTTATTAATTGATTTATCTATCTACTTACCAATCTATATATAAAATTGATATTTCAGGGATTATGCTTACATAATTACGTTTTTTCTTGTTTAGAGCCCATTTTAAACCCCTATTGACGATCATGTATTTAAAGTATAGAGACTATCATTTTTTAACGTATTCCAGTTCTTGTAACTGGAATTTCACATTAATGGAGAATTAACTATGAAACACTATGAAAAATTCAAGAATGATAACGCCGAAAGTTGGCTTTATGGATTGATTGTTGTAATCGTCTTGATTGGTGTATTTGTCTTCGCTTTACCAACGTTCTGTAATGCAGCACCACCAACCCCAGAGGGATGGGGGCTAGACTTTTGTAGTATGTTCAGAAACTAAAATTTTAATCTCTAATTTGCAGGATTTATATTTCCAGATATAGTCGAGTATATTTCGACCATCCCGTTGGAATATGATGTTGCGATTACTCCCCCTCCCCGCTTCGCGGTGAGTCGCTCGGACGCCTATCGGGTCCTCGCTGGGCAACGGCCTGTCCGCATGTTCGCGTACAGGTAAGTGAGCAGCGCAAAAGTCGCAAGACCTTTTGCGCGTGACCCTCACATCATCCACACGAGCTAAACATTCCGCAACCAGACCCTGCTCAATAATTTTCAAGCAAGGTCCGGTTGATCTCGCGAAGCCTACATCAACGAGCATAGCTGTAGGTAAGTTCCTGGAAAATCCACGGCAACGTTGTGTATCAGAATCTTACAAAAATGAGACACAAAGAGATCTTGTGTTTCACCCGCGATACACAAGATGCTGTTGTGTCTCATTTTTCCGTTTTGTGAGACACAAGATTTTCTGGAAATTCCCCGGCCAGGTAATTTTCGGGACTGGATTTGTGAATGGCAAGGAACCAGCCCCAGACACGGTAATTGAGTGAAAAACATTTGGGATATCACAGTAACTCCTGCCAAGGCTAATATTCCCCTACAATATATACTAAATCTAAAATTGAAAGCTTGGACAGCATCAGTACTGAGGTTTGAATATGGAAGAACGATTGAAACCCCGCGAACTTATCGATTCTCTCCGGCGTAAAGAAACCGAGGAGGAATGGTTTGAATTCAAGCTCAATTACACCGAACCTCAAAAAATTGGCGAATATCTTTCAGCCCTGAGTAATGCAGCAGCCCTTGCTCATCAGGAATTCGGATATCTTATCTTTGGAATCGATGACACTATGCACGAAATCGCTGGTACCGACTTCCAGCCGAGAAAGGCCAAGGGAAAAGGAAACGAGGATCTTGAGCCTTGGCTGAACCGGCTTCTCAACCCCCGCATCGAGTGCATAATTCACGAAGAAGAAGTCGATGGTAAAAACATCGTTATATTCCGTGTCGGTGCTGCACAGGAACGACCTGTAAAATTTTCCGGCGTGGCGTATATCCGTATTGGTTCACATAAGCACAAGCTCTCGGACTACCCTGAAAAAGAACGGAAATTGTGGAGTATTATTGAGGCAACTCCGTTTGAAAATGGTATTGCACTCGGAAGACAGACCAGCGACGATGTTTTAACAAAAATTGATTATCCAAAATTTTTCGAACTTATGAAGATCCCTCTGCCGGATAACCGCGCAGGAATCTTAAGCCGACTCGAAGAGGAGAAAATTATTCAGAAAGCAAAAGACGGGTATGCCGTAAGCAATCTCGGTTCGATCCTGTTTGCAAAGAATCTTGAAGAGTTTCCCACTCTTTCCCGCAAATCCCTTCGCATCATTGTGTATGAAGGAGACGGGCGCCTGAATGCAAAGAAGGAACATGTCGTAAAAAGCGGTTACGCGATATCATTCGAATCGACAATAGAATGGATCCACGATCAGGTCCCATCAAATGAAATCATCAAGGATGCCCTGCGTGTCGAGCAGAAGATGTATCCCAAGATCGCCATTCGTGAAGTCGTGGCAAATGCCCTGATTCACCAGGACTTCTCGATAACGGGAACAGGTCCAATGGTTGAACTGTTCGGGAAACGCATGGAAATTTCAAATCCCGGAAACCCCCTCATCAGTCCGGACCGTTTCATCGATCATCCCCCCAGGTCCCGGAACGAGAAGCTGGCGGCTATGATGAGGCGCATGAATATCTGCGAAGAACGGGGGAGCGGGATTGACCGTGCGATTAACTGCATTGAGGTATTCCAGCTGCCCGCCCCTGAATTTCATGCCGATAAAGAATTCATGCGGGTTACCCTCTTCAAGCACCAGAATTTCAGCGAAATGGGAAGGGATGATAAAATCCGGGCATGCTATCAGCACTGTTGTCTGCGGTGGGTATGCCGGGATTTTATGACAAATGCCAGCCTCCGGAAGCGTATGGGGATTGATGACCAGAATTATCCCATGGCATCACGGATCATCAAGGATACCATGGACCAGGGCCTCATCCGGCTATATGATCCTGATAATAAGTCGAACCGGACCCGGAAGTATATTCCGTTCTGGTCGTAATTGGGCGTAGCCTAATATGTTCCGCAAATGTAACCGGCATGTACACACCCGGAGAAAAACGGGCTGGATTGGCCCCGGTTTTTGATTTCATCTTCATGATGATGTAATTGCGTATGTAACTGGCATGTAACCGGAAGGGGAGCCGGTCATAGAACGAGGGGCGAACACGGCGAAGTTGTGCAACACAAGCGGCCCAGATGTAGGGAGCCGTTATAACCCTCATGAAGGTGTGGGGCTCCCATCTGTTTTCCGCGTCTGGCATCGCATCATCCACACGAACCACTCATTTCACAATCAAAGTCTGCTCAACTTTTTTCAAGCAAGATCCGTTTGATCGTGCGAAGCATTTCAATCGCAGTCGCAATCGCGTTAGAAAATTTTTGAGCAAGGTCCGATTAAAAATTTTCAAGCAGAGTCCGCTGAAAAAAATTCAATCAGGGTCTGCTCAAAAAATTTTCAGCAAGGTCTGGTCGAAAAACTGGAACATTCTCCGGCGTGAACCCCGATTCCCATTCTCACGCTCATACAGATCCGCTTAACTTTTCATCATCAAGGTCTGCTCAAAATTTTTCAAGCAGAGTCCGCTTGAAAAATTTTCAGCGAGGCCCGATTAATCATGATCACAAAACCAATCGCAATCCGGACCGCGATGAAAATTTTTCAAGAAAGATCCGTTCAAATATTTTTACGCAGGGTCTGGTCAAAACACCCTCCGGCCCGGCTCTCCCCCCATCCTGCCGGACCCCCCGGAGACCCCGCCCGACCCCCGCTCCGCCAACGTCCCGTCAACTCCCCCTGCCTTTTCAGCCACAGGAACACCGCTAAATATGACCTCCCCAATTCCCGCCGGAGCCACCGCAATTGTTCCGGGCCCGGTTCCGCATTTTCCCCGAATTATGACCTCTGTTTTTCGGGGCCGGTGGGAAACGAGGTACATCCGGCCACGCTGCGTGCTTTATTGTACCTGAATTCCCGAAGGGGCTTTCATGAGGGAAATATCCCTGCCACCCCTGTCACATCCCACCAGATCCTTTTATCCAGAACCCCGTCCAACCTTATTCCCACACTGGTGACTATTATGGTCCTCTCATTCTTTACCCAGCTCAATATTCTGCTGCAGCTCATGTGCGTGATCATCGTGGCCGCGTATCTCCTGACCCGGAGCCGGATCTTCCCGGAGATCCTTGACGGACGCGCGACCATCACAACGCAGATCATCCTCGTCATCTTTTTTGGCGCCCTTTCGGTCTACGGCTCCATCAGCGGCATCGAGTTCCTCGGCTCGGTCGTGAACGTCCGCGACCTCGGCCCCATGCTCGCCGGACTCCTGGCCGGGCCATGGGTCGGTATGGGTGCGGGTGCCATTGGTGCGGCCTACCGCCTGAGCATGGGAGGCCTCACGGTCATCCCCTGCTCCGTGACCGCGATCTTTGCCGGTCTCTTTGGCGGCCTCATCTGGCTATACTCCAAAAAGAAGTTTGCCGGCTGGAAGATTGCCGTGGTCTTTGCGGTCCTCATGGAGGTCTTCCACATGGTGCTGACGCTGGTCCTTGTCCAGCCGTTCGAATCGGCTCTCACGATTGTATCAAGAGTTTACATCCCGATGATCCTTGCCAATGCCGTGGGCATGTATCTCTTCTGCCTCATGGTGGAACATTTCCGGCACGAGAAGAAGCTGAAGGATGGACAAAAGTCACCGGAAAAAGACACACCCTCGTAAGGAAAAAAAGGAAGATTCTTTTTTCAAAACGATTTCGGATCAGACCATCCGGGTACGCTGCGGGCTTTGTTGTAACGGAATTTCTGCAGGGATCTTAATCGGGGAATCTCCGGACCCTGCCGGTTTCATACCGGTAAACACCAGAGAGAAAACTACATTGTCCAAAAGTTTTCATATTTACAATGCTTACAATCTGATCATGTCAGCAGTAAAACGGATCCCGGTAACAGAACCCGTCTGGAAAGAACTGTCCGAGATGCGTTCGGCAGGCCAGACCTACACAGAACTTCTTGAGGATTTGATAGAAACCCGGAAGAAGGAACGACTCGCCTCGGATATGATGCGTATTGAAGAAGAAGGAACTTTTGTTTCGCTCTCGGAGATCAAAGATTGACGTTCAATCTCCTGATCGAGCAGGAACAGGTTGACAAGATCAATGGCTTTGACGAAAAAAGCCGAAGGATCATTAAAGAAAAACTCGAAACCCTGCAGGAGGATCCATTTCCGGGGAAACGTGGCGATAAAGAAAAACTCACTGTCCGGCAAGGCTATATTCTCTACCGGTTGCATATCGGAAGATCCTGGACCGCTTTTTACCGGATAAACGAGCAGAAAAAAGTTATAAAAATTCTTGACGTGATGACAATCGAACAGGCCCATAAAAAATACGGCCACTTCAAATCATTCCAGGGCTAAACAGCCTTCGCTGGTCCCGGCACTATACCATGGAACAGGGCATAATATGAGATGGTGCGGTCAATAATCGATCTGCCAGCATTGATGGAAAAAAGAATCGTTCATAAGACTGCTGTTTTCACATCGCCCGGAACCGCTTCACCACCGTGTCCATGCCCTTCTTCTTGATCTCGATCTTGAACTTCGTTTCCTTGTATTTCACTTCAAAAATCCCGAGCTTGCCGGATTTGACCAACCGCTCGACCGCAAGCAGGTCTGCACGGGGCATCCGCTTGAAATCATCGCCTTCAAAGATTACTTTTCCCAAAAGAATTCCCTCCAACGCTATGCTCTACAATAGACTAGCGGGCTTATCAACGTTGCGCGATGGCGATTCCGGCATCTCCGTACAATCCGGATTACAATTAACGCGCAGAATACCCGTAAATTCCCCGGTTTACAGAGGAACCATTAAATAGCGCGTCCCGGCATATCCCTATACGAGAAGTTATGAGCAGGGAGAAGATCCAGGTTCCCGGAAAAGCCTATGAGGAGCTTATTGCCCTCCAGCGCGAGATCCATTTTACATCAGACCACGAGGACACCATCAAGAAGGCGGAAGACCGCGGCTATATGGCGGCAGCCAACTGGATCCGCAATAACGAGCGGGGGTACAAGATCGGGTTCGCGTGGGGTTTTGAGCCCGTTGCCGATGAGCCGCAGGGCATGCTCCAGGATATCCCGGAACCACGTTCACCTCCGGTCAAGCGCACGGTTGCAAAACCGATGCAGACCATGGAGCCACGGTCGCAGAAGAAGGGGTCCGGCTCCAAGAGTTCCGGTGGCTTCTTTGCCGGTATCAAAAAGTGGCTGGGCAAATATTTCTAGAACCTTTTTTCGCAAGAATCATTGCACAGGACATCCATAGGAAAGCGTATGCCAACCTGTGCCGACTGCATCAGCTATACGCCAAAATCAGGTAACGCGGGAGAGTGCCGCATCAACGGCCCGGTCCCCCCGGACCGTGACAGTGACCGGTGCCCGTCCCGCACGTTTATTCCAAAGCCCGTAAAACACTGATCGGGTACAACCATCATGCCACGCGAACTTGACGAGAAGGACATCGTGATCTTAAAGAAACTCGCGCCGGAATGCGGCGACCTGACCTGCTCGGGATCGGGCCACATGTTCCATTCCATCCTCCCACCGGTCTCCAACCATTTTGCCGAGGACTCCGAGGATTTTCTCCGGCGCATAAGCCGGCTCGACAAGGAGGAACTAACCTACCTCACGGACCTTATCCGGAACGGCGAGGAGAGTCTCGGCTGCATGCCGGTGGAGGATGTCGAGGCGCTTGTCCACTATATCCATGACACGATCTCCCCTGAAGTGGCACAGAACGTGATCTCCGTGTATGAATCCGGCGGCTCCTGCGAGCATTAATCCTCTTTCCTTTCCCCATGCCCGATATCACCACGCTCCTTTCCGATCTGCAGAACGGCAGCATTGCAAAGCGGAAGGCTTCGGCAAAAGCCCTTGGAACATCCGGTGACGACCGGGCCCTCCCCGCCCTCGCAACCGCTCTTAACGATCCTCACCCGGCCGTCCGCTGCGAAGCTGCCCTGGCCCTGGGCCGCAGGCAAGATGCTGCTGCCGTTCCACTGCTTGCCAGAGTCCTCAATGACGATGAGCTGTCAGTGCGGGCCGCTGCACTTGAGGCGCTCGGGAGGATCCGCGATCCCGGATCCGCCACGCTCGTCATCCCCCTCCTCCGTGACCGGGAACAGGAGATCCGGATTGGGGCTGCCATAATCCTCGGGAAGCTGGGCAACCGGCAGGCCGTTGCACCGCTCACCGCATTGAAAGACGACCCGTTCTCCGAAGTCCGCGAAGCAGCAGAAGATGCACTCCACCGGCTCGCGAAATAATCCCCGCGACTCCCGCACCTTTTTTATGCTCGCCGTGCCACACTAGGGTAACGATTCATCGGGGTAGCAGCATGGAACAGAAATTATCGGTAATGGAATACCTGATCAACTTCTTCTCGCTCGTGCCCATCATCCTGTACACGATCGTGGCAATCCTCCTGACAGTCATCGCCGTATTCTCGGTCTGGGACACGGTCCAGTTGATCATGCAGATGGTCATCTCCCTGGACTTTACCACAAAAATCATTGATGTCATCAATGCCATCCTCCTGACGATCACCATCATCGTGCTCTTCGAAACCGTAACGGTCTATTTCAAGACAAAGCACGTGGAGGTCCGGGCGCTGCTCATCGCAGGGTTTACCGGGATGGTCCGGCACGTGCTGGTCTATAATGTCAGTACGGTCGATCCCATGGTGCTGTTCGGCACAGTCCTCCTCCTTGCGGTCCTCATAGCCGGTATCATTCTCGTGAAGCCGGAACCGCTCACATAACTTTTTGTAGTGTCCACAACACGAGCATTTTGTAGTACGCGGAACAGAGATCCTGTTCGTACAGGAACTGCCATGACCGCCATCATTGAAGCCCATGACCTGAAGAAGAATTATGGCAGCACGGTGGCAGTCGACGGCATTGCTTTTACCGTTAAGAAAGGTGAAATCTTCGGGTTCCTGGGCCCGAACGGTGCCGGTAAGACGACAACGATGAAGATGATCACCTGCGTTTCGCCCAGGACCTCCGGCACTCTTTCTGTCTTCGGCATGGACCCGGAGGAACATCCCGCGGAGATCAAGCAGGGCCTTGGCGTTGTCCCGCAGGAGACCAACCTCGACCCCGACTTCACCTGCTTTGGGAACCTGTTTTACTACTCGCGATATTTCGACATCCCAAAAGACAAGGCAGAGAAGAGGGCTGACGAGCTGCTGGAGTTCGTCCAGCTCACCGAGAAGCGGGACATTTCAGTCGACAAGTTGTCCGGGGGAATGAAACGCCGGCTCATCCTTGCCCGGGCCCTTGTGAACCGGCCGGATCTGCTTATTTTAGATGAGCCAACCATCGGTCTCGACCCGCAGGCCCGCCATCTGATCTGGGAGAAACTCCGGAGTTTGCAGGCAAAGGGAAACACCATCGTCATGACCACGCATTACCTTGACGAAGCTGCCCGGCTCTGCGACCGGCTCGTGATCATGGACAACGGGAAGATCCTGGTGGAGGGGGCGCCTGCTGACCTTGTCCGTGACCATGTCGGCCACGAGATTGTCGAAGTGGAGACAAGCGACGATGTCGTCACCTGTCTCCGGGAACTCGGCGTCCCCTTCGAGGTGACCGGTGACATGGTCCAGGTGGCCTCAACAACAGAGACCGCACGGGATGTTGCACGGACTATTCTCGAACAGTGCAAGCCGTCGCGGATGATCACGAGGCCGGCAACGCTCGAAGACGTGTTCTTAAAACTGACCGGGAGGAACTTACGGGAGTGACCATGACGCACATCTTCTCGATCCCCCGGGTGACCCGCCGCGCCGGAATCGTCTGGTACCGGAATCTCGTGGTCTTTGTCCGGACCTGGCAGGTGAACTTCTTTCCCCCACTTGTCGAGGCACTCCTCTACCTCTTTGCCATCGGGATCGGTATCGGCACCTATGTACAGCAGATCGACGGCATCCCGTACATCAGCTACATCGCCCCGGCCATCCTTGCCATAGCGGTGATGAACTCCGGGTTCTTCGAATGTACCTTCGGTTCGTTTGTGCGGATGTATTACCAGAAGACGTTCGATGCCATGATCGCAACCCCGCTCTCAATCGAGGACGTGATCGCGGGCGAACTCCTGTGGGGCGCGACCCGGAGCGTCATCTACGTGCTCATCATGCTGCCGGTGCTCGCGGTGTTCGGCGTCGTCTCCCTGCCCCTCGCCGTGCTCACCATCCCGCTCGCGTTCCTCGGCGGCCTGATGTTTGCCGGCATCGCGATGTGCTTCACATCTGTAACGCCCGGCATCGATACGCTCAATTACCCGTCGTTCCTCTTCATCACGCCCATGGCGCTCTTCTCGGGCACGTTCTTCCCCCTCACGCTGATGCCGGCGTTCCTCCAGTACTTCGCGCTTGCCGTGCTGCCGCTCACGCACCTTGTCGCGATTATGCGGATGCTGACGCTGCCCGCACTCTCGTGGACGCTCCTTCTTCACCTTGCATGGATCGCAGTCATCACTGCCATCACCTGCCTCATCTCGATCAACCTGATGCGGAAGCGGCTGATCGTGTGAGGCACGCATCAGCGGGTGAACCGGAGGACAAGCAGGGTCTCGTCCTCCACTCGCTCCTCGCGGATAAGCTCCGCGTGTAATCCGTGCGTGGCAAAGAGTTCCTTCACTGCATCGGGCCCGGTAAGCGACGAGATGAGGACCAGGATCCTGCCGCCGGGCGCCAGCACCCGCTTCACATCCGCGGCAAACCGCTCAAGGGTTGCCCTCCCGGTCTTCCCCCCATCAAGGGCATACTCCAGCCAGTCATCGATCCGCTCATGGGGTTCTGTCGGGAGGTATGGGGGATTGAAAAGAACAAGATCGAATTTTCCCCGGATCGGGTCGAGGAGGTTGCAGCGGATGACATCCACACCGGCCTTCTGCGCAGCGATCGCCGCGTGGGGATTGATGTCCGTGGCAATGGTGCGGGCACCCTTCCGCATAGCGGCAGCAATAAGCCCCGAGCCGGTCCCAACCTCCAGCACCCGGTCGCCAGGCCTCACTTCGCCCCGTGCAGCATCGAGCAGGAGATACGTGTCGGCTTCGGGCTGGTACACCTGCGAGGTATCGTAGTCCATACGTTAAGGAATGGTTGGCCGGTATCTGAAAAAAAGGGATGGGATGGAGACCGTAAGAGGGAGAAAAGGATCGCAATACGGAACGCACAACGAAATCCGGGCCCGATACATTACCGGATTGACGCCTGATACAATATGCTGCGTGATCCGGTTCGCATAAACCTGCCGGTAGTTTATTAGTTGGAAAAGGAGCAATTTCGTACCAGAGGTGTGCGCTGCACCAGACCGGATGCGGATGTCAGGTATCCATATGGCCGGAGTGCCAAGGATACCGGCACGGAGCACTGCAAAAGCAATGAAGACCCTGGTTGATTCTGCCCGCGAAGGGAGACTGACCCGCGCGATGAAGACCGTTGCCTCAGTGGAATGTGTTGATCCCAACGAACTCCTCCAGCGGATAGCCGCGGGGAGTGTGGTCATCATGCAGCGTGGCAATCGCTGCACGGGCATTGGAACCGGTCTGCGCACGAAGATCAATGTCAACCTGGGGACTTCAGCAGGAAAAGTTTCTATCAGCGATGAACTCAGGAAAGCAGGGATTGCCGAGAAGTTTGGCGCCGACACCATCAGCGACCTCTCGATGGGAGGCGAGATCGATGCCATCCGAAGGGAGATCCTCTCGTGTACCACACTCCCCGTCACCACTGTGCCGGTCTATCAGGCAGTTGTCGAATATGGCCTCGAGAGTATGACAGCAAATGATATCCTTGCCACCCTCAAACGACAGGCCGGGCAGGGGATCAGTTCGGTTGTCGTCCACTGCGTGACACAGAAAATGCTCGGGGTTTTTAAAAAGAAGAAACGGGTTCTCGGGATGGTCTCCAAAGGCGGGTCAATCACCAGCGCATTCATGCTTACCCGTGATTGCGAAAATCCGTTTGTCGAACACTTCGATGAGGTTCTCTCGGTCTGCAGGAAGCATGACATTGTCCTTTCGCTCGGCAACACGGCACGGAGCGGCTGCATCCACGATCGCCCGGACGCATTCCAGCAGGCCGAGCTCCGCCAGAACTGCGCACTCGCACACCGGGCGCTTGCAGCGGGAGTCCAGGTGATCATCGAAGGCGCCGGCGGGCATATCAGAAAGGACCGTATCGCACCGATGGTCCGCATGTACAAGAAGCGTTCCCCGTTCCCGCTCTTTGTTGCCGGGCCCCTGCCAACCGATATTGCGGCAGGATACGACCACATTGCCGGTGCTATCGGGGCCAGCACCGCGAGTGCGGCAGGGGTGGATTACCTCTGTTACATCACCCCGGCAGAACACCTCGGGCTTCCGGATCCCGAAGCGGTGAAAGAGGGGCTCATCGCATTCAGGATTGCCGCCCATGTCGGCGATACTGTCAAGCAGGGCAGGGAGAAAGAGGATGAAGAAGTTGCGGTCCACCGGGCCGCACTCGACCGGGAAGCTCAGATCCGGTGTGCCATGGACCCGGAGAGAGCACGGCAGTTCTGCGGGGAGGAGACGGAATGCACGATGTGCGGGAAGTTCTGTGCGATTAAGATCATGCGGGATTTCTGACGGCTTGATACCTTACCCGACAATCGTATCGTAAAACTTCCCGCTTTCGCGATCCGCGAGATAGCGTGAATAATTCCTGCGCACGGTCTCGGCTGACGTGTTGGCGTAACAGTACGCGCAGAGATGCATGCAGGTGGAGTACTGGCCGATATCCTTCGACACAATGCACCGGCAGGTGTTCCGCTGGCCGGGGTCCTTCAGGCGCCGCGAGGGATCCGGTGAGGACCCGTCAAGTGCCTGCTGGCCTTCGGGCCGCAGGAACGCCATCAGGTCCTCGTCGTGCGCAAATTCCGTTGTCATCAGGTCATAGCTGATGCACTGCCCTTTGCCGATGCCGTACTGCGAGAGATCGCGCCCCTCAGCACAGGCGGAAAGGGTAAGGCCCCAGCGTTTGTTTAAGCACTGGAGACCCTCGCAGAACTCGGCAACTTCCGCGTCAGAGAACTCGCGGGCGCCCCGGCACCCGGCTGTGTCCAGGTTCCGCCGGACTTTCGTGTATTTTTCAATGTCCACGAAACTGAAGACCAGCCGTTTTGTGAATGAGGCGATGCGGTCGCCGATGCGTTCCACCCGGTCCAGCAGTTCTCTGACCGTGACGGTCTCTGTAAGGATAAGAGGATCAAACCGCCACACGACTTTTCCCGGCCCGATCCGGCGGGAGAGCCGGATGAACGTTTCAATCCGTTCATCGAGCGGCGGCACGTTCGGTTCAAGGTGTTCCTTATCGTAGTCGTTTACGCTGTAGAGAAAATAGTAACCGTACCCGAGACGGTCGAGCGTGTCAAGACCGGAAAGGAACGGCGCAGGATTTTTGGACCAGAACACGACGAGGCGTGTGCGGGCAAACGAGACAAAGACCGGTCTGCCGCCAAACGGGCTCTTCCACCGCACGTATCCTTCCTTCAGCCGGCTTTGGAACCAGTCGCCATAGAAGGCCGGAATATCCGTGGAGCGGCTTGCCGAGACGATGACAGGGGATATTGCCTCAACAGGCAGCCTGCCGGAAGGGACCGTTGGGTCAGAAACTTCGAGCGATACCTTCTCCCAGCCTCTCCATTTCATGGCAGTCCCAAAAGAAGTATTCAGCAGGGCATGGGAAAAAACCGTTCGGCCTTGAGTCACGGGATGTTTGCAATGGTGGCAAAGTCCTCGAGATACAGTGCCTCGGGACGACTTGCCTGGATCTCTTCCGGCAGGGTAGATAAGACCCGCTTCACCCACTCGCCGCCCAGCATGGTGCCGGCCGATCCCTTCAGGCAGTTTCTCACGGTCTTTCTCCGGTGCGAGAAGAGCGCCCGGACAACATTCGCATACAGGCGCCGGTCATTAATGTAAAAGATCGGCTCGCGGGGGAAGATCTTCACGACCGCGGAGTGCACCTGGGGCCGGGGCGAGAAGCATTGCGGCGGGAGCCGGAAACATTGCTGGACTGCAGCGTAGGTCTGGACCATGATCGAGAGCCGTCCGCAGTCCTTTGTCCCGGCCTTTGCCACCATCCGGTCTGCAAACTCTGCCTGGTACATCAGGACGCCGACCTCGAACGGGTGTTCCAGAAGCCGGAACGTGATCTTGGATGAGGCAGAATAGGGGAGGTTTGAAACCGTGATATCAAAAGGGGGGTATTCGCACCGGGTAGCATCGCCGTGCTGGAGCACCAGCTGGCCGGATGCAATCTCACAAGAAAAGGTCTCGTTGAGCTCTTCCACGAGCCGGGTATCCAGCTCGATCGCATGCACGAAGGCCCCCCGGTCGAGCAGGGCACGGGTCAGCGCCCCGTTGCCCGGCCCGATCTCGAGCACCTTCTTTCCCTGCACTTCTGTTAAGTCCGCGATGCGGTTCACCGCATTCTGGTCGACGAGGAAGTGCTGGTCGTGCTGCGCTTTCATTTCGTGGTAAACAGGTGGTACTTGGTCTCCTTGTCCTGGAGCTCTTCGAGGATCCGTGCCTGGACCATCTTCTCCGGGTGGGGGATCGCCTTGATCCGTGCGGAGATGTCGGCAAAACTCTCGAAGGGCTTCTTGTTCCGGGACTCCAGGATCTCCCACATCAGTTTCTTCCCGATGCCCGGGAGGAGGTGGAGCATGTGGAGCTTGGGCGTTATCGAGATTGCCTTGTTGAAGAACGTGACAAAATCCGCCTCGCGGTCCTTCACCACCTTCTCGATGATGAACGGAAGCTCACCCTTTGCCGTCTGGGTCAGCTCCTCGTACCCGATCCGGCGCTTGACACGCTCGACCTTGTCGCGCTCAGCATCGCCGATATAGACCTTGTCGTACAGATCGATCTGGACGCCCGGCTTTGGCACGAGCTCCAGCAGCTTGAACTGCTCAAGTCCCATCGCCTGGACGATCGGCTCCCGCTTGAACGGGGGCCGGGGATCGTCCGGGTGACCTTTCAGCAGGACATCCAGCACTATCGCGTTGACCTCTTTCTTCTCCGCCTTCATGATCAACACCTCAGTAATGTGTGATGACCAGTTCGATGATGGAGTCGATCTCTTCGGGAGATAAGGTGAAACGCTCTTTTGCGAAGATCGCCCGGACCTCATCACGGGTCTTGGGCATGATGTTGGCAATCCGGTACGCGATCTCGGGTTTCATCTTCTCCATCTTGATGAGTTCAGAGACCAGATCGCGGGACTTCTCGGGTTCCGTCTTGGAGAGCTGATTGGCATGCTCGATACTGCGCCTGAACTCGTAGGACATCTCCTTCTCAGCGGCCAGCCTCTCGGACTCTACCCGTAAGAGGACGCTTCGCATCTCGGGGAGCGTGACCTTCTCTTCGCTAATAATACCCTTAACTTTCATGCCAATCACCTGACAGTGAATTTACTTCTGCGCTTTTAGATGTTGTGGTCTTGCAATGACGGTCTTTTCGGCGTCGCCATCGCGGATCGTAAGCATCCATGCACGGCCGCGCTGGCCGATGACGGTACCGGTCTTTCCGTGGAAGCGGCGGTGGGGCATTCCCTTCTGGATGCTCGGCTCGACAACAACGTGGACACGGTCGCCGATCTCGAACCGCTGGATAACCGAGGTTACCGGCGGCAGGCCGCGCTTTCTTAACTCTTTCTTGTACTTATACCGTGTCTTCTTCCTTGGACCATTGTGATGTGCCATGGTTTATTCTCCCTCCTTTGCTCCTTCCACCTGCGTAACGTCGAGGCTGGTGACGTGAGCCGTTCTGTTCAGGATCTCGGCAAGACTTGGACGGGTTCGCCCCGAGTCCCCGGACACGAGTTCTTTGATGTAGAGGCCGGCTTCGCCCAGGACTTCGACAATAAATTTGTCGTCCTGTTGCCCCACACACTCGATACCAAGGACCGTTCTCTCGCGGACTTTGTCGGCCCGGCGATGTGCAACCCGTTCGGGCGTGCGCTGGTGTATTGTGACGCCCTCCAGGGTTTTTACGGCTTTTGCGAACTCATCCGTCGCTATTTCGCCGTCAACCTCGACCAGGATCCTGTATTTTTTATGCGCTTTGTTTGATTTAAGGGTTTCCACCTCCGCACGGTCAGCCCAGCGCCGGATCGCAACGGAGATCCTGCCATCCGCAGTGCGGTTTATGGTTTTTTCCAGTTCCGCAAGGTCGATGGTACGCTTCTTTGGCGAGACCACTTCCAGGATGAACGGCCGTCCCGTCCCCACCATGCGGGCATCGATGTCCTCGCGGCCCGCGCCGTGCAGGACCGCGTTTTCCGCGTTGAACATCTCAATCACGGGCCGCCCGATCAGTTCCTCGACCGAGTCCAGGTACTGGGCACCGGTGAAGTTACACTTCTCGCAGCCCGCCCCCTTGCAGGCACGGCAGTCCCAGTGCGTCTGCGGGATGCCCCGCTCGAACTTCTGGTATCTTCCATAGAAGAAGACCGAGTTGATCTGGACCTCAACGCTGCCCGTTGCGGGGTCGAGGATGGTGACAACCTCGGGTTTTTTGAAGTCCACAACCTTGCCGGTCCGTGCCGATACTGCCTTCCCCACCTCCCGGTTCACCTCGGACTTGAAGGGCTCGGGCTCTGCAAGCGAGAGGTCGCTCCAGACCATCTCCTCGTTCTCGGCAATCATGGGCGGGACGCGGCAGCCCGCGAGGAAGGTCGAGAACTCGATGTCCTTTGTTGCTTCAATAACACGGTCCGCCCAGAGCGGCACGTCATCGAAGAAGTTCCCGCAGACCCAGCAGGTGCCGGCGAACTTTTTGTACGGCTGGTTCTCCTCGAGGGCCAGGGCAATCTTCAGCCCTCTTCCCCTTTCGTCATTCGAGAGCCCGTGCGAGCGTTTCCCGAAGAACCGCCCGAGGCAGTGGTCGCACGTCTCGCCGTACGCAAGGATCGCCTTCACCTGTTCGTTCATTGCCATCCGTTTATCCTCCTGTCCAGTTCATTGTGTACTACCGTTATCGTGTGATCGGCATGGAGGCACCTTGGCCCCACGGAATATTTCGGGCAGGCGCTGGTGAGTGTCTGTTCCTGTTCTGTGAAGTTCAGGTGATCCGAGAGGAGAAACGCCCCCGGCAGGTCATTTGCCTTCCGTATATCCTCGCCACTTTCATCGAGCACGCCAAACGGCATCTCCTGCACGAGCCGCTCAAGACCGCCTTTCCGGATCGAGATCCCGTCCGCCACCTCGCGGAACTCGCTGCCGCATGGAACATCGATCACCTTTTTGATCAGCGCGGCGGCACTCCGCTCGTCGGGCGAGAGCGATCGTACCGTTGCCCCGCTGAAGCGAATCGTCTTTGGCCCCGAAGGAGGTCCCAGCAGGACCAAAAAGCAGTCGACATCCCGCCGCAGGTCATGCGAGAGGAAGAGCGAGGCATTCACGCACCGGCAGAGCACATCCATCCGGCCCCCGCTGCCTGGCAGGTCGTTGATGGAGAATCCGCTGTCAGTCCGGGCAAGGTGCCCGACAATCGCAAACGCAGTCATAACAACGAAGGTCTCACTGCATCCCGGAGAAGCGTTTCATCAGGCGCTGCATGTTGAACTTGCCGCCGCCCTGCCCGCCTCGCAGGCCCTTTAAGGTCCGCTGCATCATCTTGTAGTACTTAATCAGTTCCCTGACCTCATCTGGCGTTGCACCGGCCCCGTGGGCGATCCGCTGCATGCGGGAGCTGTTGATGAGCGAGGGTTCGTCGAGTTCAGCGGGAGTCATCGAGTCCATGATGATCCGGTAGCGCACCATTTTTGTGCTCGTGACATCGTACACTCCCTCGGGAAGCTGCATGTTCCCGAGCGGGAGCATCCCCATAATCTGCTTTAAGGGGCCCATCTTGTTGAGGGCCTCAAGCTGCTTGTACATGTCGCGGAGGGTAAACTTGCCCTTCATCATCGCGTTGACATCCACGTCTTCGGGGTTGATGGCCTCGTTCGCCCGCTCTACGAGAGCCTTCAAGTCTCCCATGCCGAGCAGGCGGGAGATGAATCCGTCGGGATCGAACCGTTCGAGGTCCTCGATCGTCTCCCCCGAACCGATGAACGCGATCCCGCTCTTGGTCTCCGCAACGGCCGACATGGCGCCACCACCCTTTGCGGTACCGTCCATCTTCGTGATGATGACCCCGTCGATCCCGATTGCTTCGTGGAACCGCTTCGCCTGTTCGCTTGCCTGCTGGCCGAGAGCGGCATCGATGACAAGCCAGCGGTGGGTTGCTTTCGTCAGGACATTGAGGTCGATGATCTCCTTGATCAGGTCTGCTTCAAGGGCATGTCGCCCCTGGGTATCGACGATGATCAGTTCCTGCTCTTTTAAGGCCGCAAGTCCTTCGCGGGTAATCTTCAGGGCGTCCTTCTCCTGCGGGTTCCCGAAACAGGGGACATTGATCTTATTACACAGCGTCGAGATCTGGTCGAAGGCACCGGGCCGGAACGTATCGGCGCAGATGACACCGACCTTCATCCCCTTCTTCTGGAAGTAGCGGGCGAGCTTTGCCGTGGTCGTGGTCTTACCGCTCCCCTGCAGACCGGCCATCAGGATGGTCTGGGGTTCGAGCTTGACCTCTGTCGAGGCCCAGACCAGGCGGACCAGTTCCTGGTACACGATACGGAGCACGTGCTCGCGGACGTTCATCCCCTTGGGGGGCTCCTCTTCAAGGGACCGGGTGCGGATGGCCTTAGAAAGCTCCATGACGAGCTTGACGTTAACGTCCGATGAGATGAGCGCCCGCTGGAGGTCTTTTACCAGGTCGTCAACCGCGGCCCTGTCAACAACGGTCTTGCCGGCCAGTTTCTTGAGGGCGTCCTTTAACGATGATGAGAGGTTGTCGAGCATCACGCACCTCCTTCCAGGAGTTCCTCAACAACCGTTGCCGGCTCGAAGGGCATGATATCATCATAGGCCTGCCCGATCCCAAGGAACATCAGCGGCTTTCCGATGGTATGAGCAATGGAGATCGCAGCCCCGCCCCGGGAGTCCATGTCTGCCTTGGTGAGAACAACAGCATCGGCACCAACGGTCCGGTCGAACTCAAATGCACGCGTCACGGCATCGTTGCCGGCAACCGCTTCGTCGACGTATACGACCAGATCAGGCTTCATGACGCGTTTAATCTTCTCGAGCTGACTCATCAGGTTCGCCTTATTGTGGAACCTGCCGGCGGTATCCGCGAGGACCACGTCAATCTTGTGGGCTTTGGCATATTCCACGGTATCGAACAGAACCGCGGAAGGATCGGCGCCTTCCTGGTGCTGGATGACCCGGATGCCGAGACGCTCGGCATGCACGGCGATTTGTTCGATTGCCCCGGCGCGGTAGGTGTCGCCTGCGCCGATGACAACCGTGTAGCCCTCCTTCCGGAGCCAGGACCCGATCTTGGCAACCGTCGTGGTCTTCCCGGTGCCGTTCACGCCGGTAAACAGGATTTTCACGGGTCGCTCGTGCTTCGCGATATACGCCTTGAGATCGAATCCCTGCCCGAGCACGTCCAGCAGGGCAGCTTTCAGCGCATGGACAACAAGGTGGTCGACCGATTCGCCGATCTTTCGGTGCCTGCCGACAAGGTTCTTCTCCACGCTCCCGATGATCGCATCGGTTGCGGGGAGAGCCACGTCGCTTTCGAGGAGCGTCATCTCCAGCTCGGAGAGCGCGTCATCCAGGTCCTTTTCCGAGACTATCAGTTCGCGGTCAATGATGAGGGTCTTCATCTTCTGGACAAAGGACGGGGCAGAAGACTCCGGTTCAGGCGCGGCAGTGCCGGGCTCTGCATCCGGTTTTGGTGCCGGGACGGGAGGTTTCGCTGTATCGGCGGGGATTGTCTCTCTCCCGGGTTCAGCCCGGGCTGCTGCGGCGTTGATACTACCGCCAAGCCGCTCGCGTGCCGCTTTCAGCTTCTCCCGCAGTCCGCCGAACATGGGTGGATAAACTCCCGCGATCAGCCGAGGTTCTGGCCCGCAGCCATAGCCTGCTGGTAGCCGGCCTCGATCCGCTTGTTGATCTCGTTCATCTGGGCACGGAGACGGTCGAGCGTCTCGGCAACCTTCTTCTGCGAGGCCTCCATCTCCATGATCCGCTCTTTTAAGAATTCCACGGCGTCCTTGTTGGAGCGTTCCACAACAACCTCGGAGCCAATCGCAAGGAGGACCTTCTCCGGTTCCACGACCTTTGCCCGGACACTTGCCCCGCCACCGATCTGGAGGAGGACAGTTCCGTCTTCCGACCCGAGCATGTCCTCAAGTGACTCGATGGCCGCATGGGCCTCCATCCTGCCGTTCTCCAGCATCTGCAACTGCTGCATAAAAATCTCAGCCTGCTGGCCGTATTCCTGCAGGTAGTTCTGGAGGGTCATCAGTTCCTGCTGGTCCATTGGTGCATGTTTGTCTGCCATGATCTGCCACCCCGTAAAAAATCAACTATTGATATAATTATGACTCCTGATATGTATGTTCTCCACCACAATAAATACATCATTGTGACCGGAGGCCGGCACAGCAAGCCGGGCTGGGGAGCAGGAATGTGGCGCAGGATCCCCGTGGAGAACAGACACTCTGCCGGCGTCCCAATGATCTGTCTTCACGCACCCATGGCAGCGGTCCGGTGTTTTCCTTCGGGAACACGGATCTCGAACCGGACCCCTTCCCCGAAGACCCCGTTCTCGGTCATCGTGAGATCGGTGATGGCAAGGATCTCCCGGGAGAGAAACAGGCCAAGGCCGGTATTCTTCCCGAATCCTTTCACAAAGACCCGTTCCTTGTCTTCGTCCCGTATCCCAACCCCATCGTCCTGGTACACCAGGGAAAGCCCGCCATCCGGGTCCGGCCGGACGGAGATCGTAATCTGCTTCACCCGTTCCCCGTGACGGAGGGAATTGTCGAGAAGGTTCTCGAAAACCTTCTCCAGCAGGGGATCGGCGTACACCTCGGTCCCCGCATCCGGGAGTGTGAGGGTTACCCCATCCCGGGGGAGCCGTGCCCGGAGGCGCTCGCCGAGGGAGCGGATATCCTGCCATTGCGGGGCGACCACGCCGATCTCCTCGTAGGTCTTCATGAAATCGAGCTGCCGTTCGATTGCATGGGCTGCTGTCTGCTCCTTCTCGATCCGGGCTTTCGCGGCAGGGGCTGTAACCTGCATCTGGGAGAGTTCCAGAAACGAGAGGAGGGCGGAGAGCTGGTTCCGGATGTCGTGCCGCGTAACACTTGACAGCAGGTTCAGTTTCCGGTTTGCGGTCTGGAAGGCACGTTCGGATGCGGCCAGCCGTTCGTTCACCTCCCGCAGGTCCCGGTTCTGCGCCCCGACCATGCTGTAGTAACTGTTCAGGGTATCGGCAATGTACCCGATGATGTACGCGACAACAAAGAACATCGCGGCCCGGACAAGGGAATCGGGCGTTATGGATCCGGAGATCAACCAGCCGACTGCGATCTGGAGCCCGCCGAAAAAGAGGGCGATCGGGATCGCTTTTTTCCCGTACCACAGGCCGGCAATGGCGATGATCAGGTAGAAAAAGTGCGTGTACGCAACGGAGATCTTAAGCTGGTAATGGACCACCAGCTCAAGGAGGAGCCCGGTAAAAACGAGAAGGGCAAGTGCATACGGTTTGATCGTCCCGACGGTTGCCACCAGGGCTTCCCGGGACAGGAGCAGGTCCATCTCCTCTTTTGCACCCATGCAGTACTTCCTGACGGAACAGTTAACCGGGCAGGATAAGAGGATTTCGTTCCGGGCGGGGGCAAAGCCAAGAGACCTGCCCGGAAGGGTCGCAGGTCCTGCCCGTACCGTGAAAATTTCACGGATTTTCGTCGTGTTTAATACAACTCGCGCCCTATACTCCTGTGCAGGCCTTACGGGACCTGCAGGAGGAGAGAATGGAATTCAAAGACAAGGTCCTGATCATAGGGTACGGCGCTGTTGCAAAATGCATGCTCCCGATCCTGCTCCGTCATGTAACCATCCCACTCGAGCAGATCACCATCATGGATTTCAAGGACAAGTCCGCCGACCTCAAGGCTTGGACAGCCGGCGGGCTTCGCTTTGTAAAGAAGAAGGTCACACGGGAAAACCTTACCGGGATCCTTGGAGAATACCTCTCCCCCGGCGGGCTCCTGATCGACGAGGCATGGAACATCGACAGCTGCGATCTTGCCCAGTGGTGTCATGACCACGAGGTCCTGTACGTCAACACCTCGGTCGAGGCGTGGGACCCGGATTCGGGTATTGAGACCCTGAACCCCTACGAGAAGACCCTGTACTACAGGCAGATGCGGCTCATGGAACTGACAAAGGACTGGGATGACGCCCCCACCTGCGTTGTCGACCATGGCGCAAACCCCGGGCTTATCTCCCACTTCGCAAAGCAGGGACTTGTCGATATTGCCCACCGGATGATTGCCGACAAGATCGCGCAGGACCCGACACGGATCCAGCAGCTGATAACGGAGCAGAAGTTTGGGGAGCTGGCGATGGAAGTAGGCGTGAAAGTGATCCACTGCTCCGAGCACGACACCCAGATCTCCCGGACTCCCAAGAAAGTGGGTGAGTTTGTCGGCACCTGGTGTATCGAGGGGCTCCGCGAGGAGGGTGTCGCCCCGGCAGAGATCGGCTGGGGCACGCACGAAAAGACCCTGCCCCCGCTTGCCATCGTTCCACCCGTCGGGCCCAAGAACGGGATCCTCATCCCGAAGATGGGGCTCAATACCTGGGTGCGGTCCTGGATCCCCAACCAGGAGATCATCGGCATGGTCATCCGCCATGGCGAAGCATTCGGCATCTCCGACCGCTGGACAGTCTGGAAGGAGGGCAAGGCCATCTACCGCCCAACAGTCCATTACGCGTACATGCCCTGTGACGCCACCATCGCGTCCATCCACGAGCTCCGCGCCCGGAACTACGAGCTCCAGCCCAAACTCCGGATCATGAGCGACCGCGAGATCGTCACGGGTGCCGATATCCTGGGCGCCCTTTTGATGGGCCATCCCTACAAGTCCTGGTGGACGGGGAGTATCCTCCCGATCAACGAAGCAAAGAAACTCGCTCCCGGGCAGAACGCGACCACCATCCAGGTCGCGCTCGGGGTTGTCAGCGCTGTCATGTGGATGATCAAACACCCGCGGGAAGGATTCTGCCTCCCGGATGATCTCCCCCACGAGTTCGTCCTCAATATCGCAAAACCGTACCTCGGGGAGTTCCGTTCTACCCCGTCCGACTGGACGCCCCTGAAAAACCGCGTGGTCTTCTTCAAGGAGAACCCGGAGAACGATTACGACCGCGAAGATATCTGGCAATTCAAAAACTTCTTATTCGTACAGTAAATCAATCATATAATGACAAAAGTCGCGGTTGATACCAAGAAGAAGCGGAAGAAAAAAGGGAACGAAGAAATCCCATCCCCTGTTCACCATATCGGTACCGTCAGTAAGAGACTCCTGCAGGACCTTGCTGCACAATACGGTACCCCAATTTTTGTTATCGATCATGAGAAACTCCGGGAGAATTACCGTGAGTTCAGGAAGCACCTCCCTGACGTTCAGGTCTATTTTGCGGTCAAAGCCAACTCGAATCCCGAGATCGTGAAGACCCTGTACGATATCGGGTGCAGTTTTGACGTGGCCTCGATGCCCGAGTTCATGATCGTGTACGAGAACATCAAAAACCTGCCAAAAAAGGAACAACAGGCGTTCATCTGGGACAAGATCATCTATGCAAACACCATCAAGCCGATTGAGACCTTAAAGGCACTGGACAAGTATAAGCCCCTTGTCACGTTCGACAACCATCACGAGATTATAAAAATCCGCGACCATGCTCCGCATGCCGGGCTCGTTTTACGCATCCGCGTCCCGAACACCGGCTCCATTGTCGAACTCTCCAGCAAGTTCGGGGCCCACCCGGGCGAGGCGGTGGACCTGATCATCGAGGCGTTCGATAATGGTCTTATCGTGGAAGGACTGAGCTTCCATGTCGGGAGCCAGTGCACGAACTTCGAGAACTACATGCAGGCGCTCCAGATTGCCGCAAGCATCATTAAAGAAGTCGAGGACCGGACCGGAAAGAAGATCCGCATCCTCGATATCGGGGGCGGTTTCCCGGTGAAGTACCACCCGGGCATACGGTCGATCCGGACGCTTGCCCGGAAACTGAACGCCGAGATAAAACGGCTCTTCCCAAAAGATATGCAGATCCTGGCCGAACCGGGGAGGTTCCTCGTAGCGAACGCCTGCACGGTCGTGGCAAAAGTAGTCGGGAAAGCGGTCCGGGACGGCAAGCCCTGCTATTACATCAACGACGGTGTGTATCACACCTATTCGGGGCAGGTCTTCGACCACATCAATTACCCGGTGCTGGCCTTCAGGAAAGGCGAGACGCAGATCTCCGCGGTGTTCGGGCCCACCTGCGATGCGTTTGACACCATCACGCTCTCCGCGGAACTGCCGGACCTCCAGATCGGCGACTTTGTCTATTCCGAGAATATCGGGGCCTACTCGCATGCCTCATCCACGTACTTCAACGGCTTCCCACCGGCAAAGGTCGTGCATATCAACAAGTAACTCTTCCGTTGCCGGGGGCATCCCCCCACCGGAGTATTCCCTCCATTTTTCCCTGCCTGCGGGAATCTTTTTATCGGATCCTGTAACAACTAAAAAACCTATGCACGTTCGAATTTCTCTCCTGTTCTCAGGCTTCGTCATAATCCTCATCCTGCTTGCCGGCTGCACGGACAACACCCCGGACACTGTATCGCCCGGCACCGGGAGTGCCGCAGCAGCCAGCCCTGCCGGGATCCGTGCCGATGTCGCAGCAATGGATTCCATCCTTCCCTCGACATACCTCCAGTTCGCCAACCGTGGCGTAACGTATATCGATTTCGAGCTCACGAACCCGACAGGAACCGCACGAACGGTTGTCGTGGAGTCCGAGGTCCCGGGATTCACGGAGAAGGCGATCAATACCGTGGAAGTCCCCGCGTACGGGAACGTCACGGTCGGCCAGACGCCAACACTCCGGACCGCTGCAATCCCTGCGGAGATAAAGACGGCAACGCTCCACTACAAGGTCAGCCTCACGGACGGGACACGCATCGATGAGCAGACATATCCCGTGAAGGTCTTCCCGCAAGATACGATGGTCTGGGAAGTGAGAGACGGGGACGAACAGTACGATATGTCGCAGTACATCGCCGCATGGGTGACCCCGCATGCTGCGGTGATCGACCCGCTCATGCGCAAGGCGGCGGAGTACCACCCGGAGAAGTCGATTGCGGGATACCAGTGCGGTGAGAGCTGCTCGGAGCAGGAGTGGACCGAGTACTCGAATGCCCAGGCAAAAGCCGTGTTCACTGCGCTCAAGAACGATTACCGGATCACCTACATCAATTCGCCGATCGCCTTCGGGAACGGGGGCGACAATCCCCAGCGTGTCCGGTTGCCAAAAGACGCCATCGCCGCAAACTCAGCCAACTGTATCGATGGGACGGTCCTCTATGCTTCCGCGCTGGAGTCCATCGGCATGAACCCCCACATCATCATCCTGCCCACCCACGCATTTGTCTGCTATGACACGAAGCCCGACGCTGAGGGGATCACCTGCATCGAGACCACGATGACCGGGTCGGCGACGTTCGAAGAGGCGGTTGCCGCCGCAGAGGAGGAGTACCAGGAGGAGATAACAAACGGGAACTTCAAATCCGGCGCATCCCGGGACTACTCGCTTGCGGACCTGAGAGCAGAAGGCATCCTCCCCATGGAATAACGGGATACTTTCACCCCTCTTACCATTCTTTTTTCCTCCTGCTAACCAACAGGTTTTCCATGAAAACGATCTATTTTGTGATCCTCGATACACTCTCCGACTGGGAAGCAGGCCATGTCCTGGCAGAGCTTGGCTCGGGACGTTACCTGAAAGACCCATCACTCCGGTATGATGTTGTCCTGTGCGGGGCGACCCCGGACCCCATAACAACCATGGGCGGGATCCACATGGCGCCCGATGTTGTCATCAGTGAGATCCGGCCGGTCAAGGGCGACCTGCTCCTTCTGCCGGGAGCTGACACCTGGCTTTTGCCGGAACAGGAGCCGGTCATCGCAAAGGTCCGCAAGGTGCTGGAGAGCAAAGCAACCGTGGGGGCTATCTGCGGCGCAACGCTCGGCCTTGCAAATGCCGGCCTGCTGGACAACCGGCCGCATACCAGCAATGATCTGAACGTCCTGAAGATGTTCTGCCCGAATTATCGCGGTGAACGGTTCTACGCAAACAAGCCCGCGGTAACGGATGGCAACCTCATCACGGCCTCCGGTCTTGCACCCGTGGAGTTTGCGTACCACATCTTCCGGCAGCTGGACGTGATGGCGCCTGCAACACTCGCTGCATGGCACGGCCTCTTTACGACCCGGAGACCCGAATGTTTTTACGCGCTCATGGAATCGCTGCCCCGTCCGCAGAGCGCACGGTAATGGGCAGGCGACAGGGCAAGGTTTATCATCCGGCCCGGGGATCAGTCTCATGTCGGGAGGGAGCCGACAATGGAAACCGTGATTGGGAAGGTGACCCACTATTACCCGAGAGTGGGTGTGGCCGCTATCGTCCTCTCGGACCATATCGCACGGGGGGATCATATCCACATCCTGGGACCGCACGATGATATTCACCAGAGCATATTCTCGATGGAATTCAACCACGAACCGATCGTTGAAGCTGACCCGGGGCAGGACATCGGCATCAGGGTCAACGAGCGGGTCCACGAGGGGGATCTGGTGTATCGCGAATACTGACGAACACTCACTTTTTTTTTAGAGAAGGGAACTTTCTTACCGCTTCTCTGCGACCATTTCGATCTCCACGAGCGCACCTTTGGGCAGGCCGGCAACCTGCACAGTCGAGCGGGCTGGGTAAGTATCATTGAAATACGTCCCGTAGATCTTGTTCACTGTGGTAAAATCGTTCAGATTGGTCAGATAAATCCGTGTCTGCACTACATTAGAGAATCCAAGTCCTGACGCTGCCAGGACTGCCTTCTGGTTCTCCATCACCCGGATTGTCTGCTCTTCAACCCCCCCTGGAGTAAGGTTGCCGGTAGTCGGGTCAATGCCCACCTGGCCTGAGAGCCAGACAAAACTCCCGGACTGAATCCCCTGGCTGTACGGCCCGATAGGCTCGGGGGCATGCTTCGTGAAAACAGCCTGTTTTGCTATAGGTGCTGCCGGGGATCCAGGAAATAGGGAGTAGAGTGAACCGAGCAGGATTCCACAGGCAAAGATCACAACGAGGAGTATGACTTTTTTATTCATAGTACTCATCATCGTATCTACCACACGACCACGCTCGCTTTTGCATCAAATGGGTTCTTCCGCATCGCGAGGCTGAACAGGTACGGGTAATGGTTCTTCAGGTACTCCATGTACTTCAGCCACTCGGGTACGAGCCGGGAATAGACCCGCTCCATGTCTCCCTCAAGATGGGCGATATCAGCTGGGGGGAGGGTCGAGAGGTCGTCCCGGGCTTTCAGCTCCTCAGTCAGGTGGGTCACGGCAAGGATCAACTCTGTAAAAGTCTCGTGCTCGAAAACTGTCGGATTTTCGATGATGCGGAGAAGGAAGTCCTCGTTGCCGTCAAGGAACGTGCGGAGGGATTCCCGGTCAACCACCGCCGGATCAACTGTGCATTTCCACCCGTCAAGGGAGGCACGGGCAGTGCGGAAGCGGTCTGCGGTCCAGTCCGCGGGGCTGACCACGAGATCTTTCTGCAGGGGCAGGGTACAGGGATCGGCTCTCGAGAGACGGGAGAGGAGCGGGGTGCCGACACGGGAGAAGAAGATCCCGATTACCATATTCAGCTTCTCCATGCGCTGCTGCTTCTCCCTTGACTCCAGCAGCTGGTCGATGATCAGGGTAACGCAGAGGACTTCGACCGGAATGAAGACAAGGTCTCCGACAAAGAAGATGCCAAGGTGGTGCAGGTCGTAAAACAACAGGTAGTGGATGGTCATCAGGAGCAGCGTCAGGGTGACAAGCGCAAGCCCCACGAGCACCTTCCAGCGGGTGTCTTCCTTCATGCCGGAGATATCCGGCATGATACGTGATAATGAATCCGGTACCGGTGATCGTCCGTTAAGGGCCACAGGAAAAGGCCGGATAAAAGGAGAGAAAATGTGATTGGTGTTATGCCTTGACCGGCTTGACGCCGTCGACCTTGATGTAGCGGCGCTTCAGCTTGTGCTTGCTGCCAATCGTCGCAAGGGTGCGTTCCTGCGCCTGCTTCTCGTTGGGTGCCTCGATAACCTTCGTGTAGGGCATCCAGTCCTCGCCCATAAGGAACGAGCCTTTCACTTCAAACTTCTGATCTGCCATGTTGAATCACTCCAGAAAACCAAATACGTCTTCAATCCTGCCCAGTTCAAACCCGCTCGTAGCATTGCCCGCGATGTACCCCTGCTCGTTGACAAGGAGGCCGGTGCCCACGAGACCGCTGCCCATGTTGACGGACCCGGTACCCACCGGGACCTGTGCAATCTTCTCCAGCTGCTCGATCTGCCGGTCGGTTGCCCGCGGGTGCACGATCACGCCCTTGTTGGTCGCGACTCCTGCCATTCCCACGGTTTTGACACCGCCAAGAACCAGTGCTACTGTCTCGACACCAAGGAACTCGCCGATGGCTTCCCTCAGGTCGGACGGCATGTCCGGGTGGACTGCGGCAAAACTGTCGTTTGCCATGATCACGTTTCCCGCCGCGTTCATCGACTCCGTCAAAAGCAGGACCTCGCGGTGCTGCGAGAGGATATCGATCTCCTCATCGGTGGCAAGCCCCGAGACAACCAGGCCCCGGCTGTTGCCGGCAACAAGCGAGCCGATGATCGAGCTCCCCTGGACGGTTGTCTCGACGAGCGTCACGCCGAGCGCTGCCTTGATGGCTGCCTTGAAAGCCTCCGGTGCTTCGGGGGGGATGATGGCGATGTCACCAAGCACCCGGGCAAAGACCCCGATGTTCGGATCGCCGTCGAACGTGATCGTCCTTTCCATCTTATGATTCCGGTGCAAGTTCTGCCTGAACCTGCCCGTCCTCCATCTTCATGGCACGGACACGGATCTTTGACGGCGGCTTTGAGCTGCCCCGCGACCATACCTTCTCGTTGATACCCTGGTCGAGTTTTACATCCTCGCTCTTCATGTGCTTGGCCAGGTACTTCCGGATGTCCTTGATAGCGCCGTTCGAGCGCTTCCAGCGGGGCATGCGGCGTGCATCCCGGAGAGGGATGACGTAGACGTGCTCTTCCATGTTTCCTGCCATTGTCTACACCTTCAGCGTGCTCTTACGCCAGTTGCGCCTTCTTGGGTGGTTCACAACCGACCTCTTTGTCCTGACCATGACCCACTGGGGCACGCGCCGGTTCTGGTCGCATGCCTTCGCGAGCCGTATTTTCCTACCCTTGCTTACTTTGCTCATCGTTGTTCACCTTTAATTGTTTTTCCTGCCAACAACGAGCGATTGCTCGTGGTGGGACGGGAAGAAGGGAGCCGGATCGAGCCCGCGGGCCCGGATTGCGTCCCTTAATTCTGCTTCGTAGTCGCCGTTTGTGATCGTGCCGGTCTCCCCGTAGTTCACCACGAGGAGCTGGTCCGCCAGCCGGTCGACTTCGCGCCTGGGAATACCGAGCAGGGGCCGCACGTACGAACACCCTGTCCTGCTCATCAGGCTCTGGACCGCATCGCGCTGGAGCATCGGGACCCGGTCATCAAACCGTGTGCCGTCCCCGACCACGTCGTACTCCGCTGCGAGCGATTCCAGGGCGGCCCGGTGGATAGCATTGATGGCATCGTTCGGATACCGCTTTGCAATCACCAGGTCGGCCATTTCTTCAATCATTCCTTCTCTGAATACCCTCTTTTTCAGGGGGTAGCCCAGTGCACATGCCGCAGCCTCCAACATCGGGATCTGGCGGAGCGGGTCGAACACGAACGTGTTGAGTTCGACCTCGTAATACGTACCCAGCAGGATCGCTGCAAGGGAACTGTCCTTTCCGCCGCTGTACAGCACTCCAGCTTTCATTATCGTCTGGTGATGGAGTAATCCCGCTTTGCAGGCGCGAGCTGCCGGAGCAGCTCCTTAAGCTGTGCATCGGTAATCTTCTTCTGGAGCCTGCCACTCTGGGCAAGCGCCACAAGCTGCTGCTCGACCGCCCCGGCAAAATCGGGTTTGGTGAGCTTGATGGTATTCAGCCGTTCTCTCGCATCGGGCTCGAGAACCTGCATGAGTATCATCTGGATCTGGGATTTCATTTTTTGCTGCCGCTCGAGCTCTTCCTGCATTGCCTGCTGGTCGCCAGCCTGCTGCTGCATCTGTGCCATTCTGCGTCTGCGGAGTTCTGCCAGCTCGTCGTCTCCCATAATACACCTCACTGGGGTGCTTCTGCTTTATCTGCCTTCTTCTTGGCAGGCTTCTTCTCGGCCTTGGCGCCTTCGGCACCGTCAGCAGCTGCTGCAGCCTTCTCACCCTTTGCCTTGCCCTTCTTGCCTTCGGCCTTCTTGGGTTCCTCGGCAACAGGCTTGACACGCTTGGGTACCGGTGCGGGCGGGTTCTTTAAGACTTCCTGCGAAAGGTTGTCCAGGAACTTCATGCCCTCGGGGGATACCCGGCGCCCGGTCTTATCGTGGACAATAAGGCCGGCTGCCTCGAGCTGCTGGAGGGACTTACGGAGAATGGAACCGCTGCCCTTGCGGAACGCGTTGGGCTTGGAACCGCGGTTCTTCTTGCCACCGTAGAAACTCCGCATCCGTTCAACGCCCAGGGGGCCGTCGACATAGACGCGTCTCAGTACTGCTGCTGCCCGGGTGAACCACCAGTCGGGGTCTTCAGGGGGCATCTCCTTGTGGACACCCGTCTTGGCAAAGGCAGCCCATGCGGGGGGAACGATCTCCTTCCGCTTCTTGAGCTCCTCGGCGACCCTCCTGATGATGTGGTCAGCGGGAACATCGTATACAGTCGTCATGTTATACCTCTACTGTTGATAATGAAATAACAGTCTTAACTTATAGGACAGGAGGGTTCTTATATATTTCCACCGGCGGAAATAACGACGGAGATATATGAAAGAAATCGATGATCGAAAAAGGGCATTTTTTAAGGATTGGGAATTACTTCTTCCTTGCCTTCAGCGCCCCCGTCTGGCGCGGTTTTCCGGGCGGGCCCTCTGTTGCTATGGGTTTGGCCGCCGGTGCCCGACTCTTTGAATGGACCGCTGCCGACCGGCCCTCTTTCCGGGCAGTCGTGCGTGCTATCCGCTTCACCGGCGTTTTTCCCGGTGTTTTTCCCGGGGCCTTTTCGGGGCGCACGGGTGATGCAGCACCTTTTCCCTTTTCAGCAAGCACCAGGGTTCTGCCCCGCACCTCCATGAGCCGGGCCTTTGCCCGGGCAGCGATGTCCTCCGGTTCGACCTCCGCACTCTGGAGCCACTTCACCTTGATCTGCTTGCGTTTCTTCAGCTGGGCGACAATCTCCTCGATCATCGTGTCTGAACAGCCCTGTTTACCGATCCATACGGTCGGCTTTAAGTCCTGCATCGAACGGTCACCTGGTTCCGGCATCTGGTCTCACCACACGGTATCGCATCTTCTTGTTGCAGGAGCCGCAGGTGACAACAACATTACCGTCATGTACCCGTACCCGCATGTTGCTGCCCGGGACAAGAAAGGCATAGCAGTGATGGCAGTACTGCCGGCGGAACTCCCGGTCGATCCGGACCCGCTGGCGCATTGCGATCCGGCGGGCGAGTTCCACGTACCGGTTGCTCCGTTCCGGGTGTTCAGGAAAGGCCTGCTTTGCCTGCGCGAATAACTCACTGATCCGCTCTTTTCCGATTTTCTTTGTCGCCGGGTTCTTGGATTTTGGCTTCATTGTCCCTGGTGCGGCTCCCGGTTGTGGTAATCTTTCGGTGTTCCGGGTAATAACCTTCCGGGTCAGAAAACAACAAGGGCGGGAACCAGGCCCTAATTCCGGGTCCTGACTTTTCGTCCCACAATTTCCAGCCTGTCCTCGCAGAAGAGCCGGATCGCTTCTGGGAATGCGATATGCTCCTGTCCGAGGATCCGTTCTGCAAGGGCATCCTCGTCATCGGTATCGAGGACTGGCACGGTCCGCTGGAGGATAATGGGCCCGCCATCCAGGCTCTCATCAACAAAATGGACGGTGCAGCCCGAGACCTTCACGCCATAGAGCCATGCCTGCCGCTGGGCATGAAGGCCCTGGAAACTGGGGAGCAGGGCCGGGTGGATATTCACCATCTTCCCGGGAAATGCCCGCACGATATCCGGGCCCACGATGCGCATGTAGCCGGCAAGAACGAAGAGGTCGGCGCGGCATTCCTGCATTGCGGCAAGAAGGGCGCGCTCGTACGCTTCCCGCGCGGGAAACGAGGCGTAATCGACGACCTTTACCGGGATCCCTGCCGCTCCTGCCCGCTCGATTGCATAGGCCTTCGGGTTGTCCGTGATAAGTGCAACGCAGGTTGCCGGTATCTCCCCTGCCGCGATGGCATCGATCACGGCCTGGAAGTTCGATCCACGGCCCGAGGCGAGGACTGCAACGCGCTTCTTCATGGTTTCTCCAAGGATGGCTCATCGCCAGCTGTTTTTTTGCCATTCCCGTGCACGGAATGGACGAGCACTTTCACTTTCACGATCCGGCGGCCGTGCATCTGCATCACCGAGAGCGTGATATTCTGTTCCGGAAGCTCGGCCTTTTCCCCGGGATGGAGCGGCAGGTGCCCGAGACGGTCGATAAGCAGGCCCCCGATCGTCTCATAGGACTCGTCTTTCGGGAGATTGATCGCCATCCGTTCATTGGCGTCATCGATCCACATCTGGGCGTCAACGGCAAAGACACCCGGGGCGATCTCCTGGACATCGGGGTCCTCCTTGTCGTACTCATCCATGATATCCCCGACAAGCTCTTCAAGGATGTCCTCGACCGTAACGATGCCGACAAAACTGCTGTACTCGTCGATGACCACCGCCATCTGGACGCGGTGGACCTGCAGTTCCTTTAACAGGTCATCGATCTTCTTCGTCTCAGGAACGAAGAGGGGATCGTACATCACTTCGCTGATGGTGGCGTTCTTCCTCCGCGAGACCATGGCGGCAAAGACATCCTTGACATTCAGGATACCGGTGATGTTATCGATCTGGTCATGGTAGACTGGTATCCGGGAGAAGCCCGTCTCATTGAAGATCCGGATTGCGTCATCAAACGAGACCGTGTCCTCCATCAGGATGACATCGACCCGGGGCGTCATGATCTCGCGGGCTGTGGTGTCGCCAAACTCGAGCACCGAATACAGCATCTCCTGCTCGTCCTGCTCGATGGTGCCCTCTTCCTTGCCCACATCGATCCATTCCTTGATCTCCTCTTCCGTTACCGATGGTTCCGCCGCGTCCTTGCCAAGCCCGAGTTTCGGGGTTACCCGCTCAACAACCCAGATGATGGGGGCGAACAACCGGGAAAGGAAGAGGATGATCGGGGCAACTGTAAGGGCGAATGTATCGGGAGCCCGCGTTGCATAGATCTTCGGCCCGATCTCCCCGAAGACGAGGAGGATGATAACGACAACCCCGGTTGCAATCCCAACCCCGATATCGCCAAACCACTGGAGGGCAATCGCGGTTGCCAGAGATGCTGCGGAGATATTGACGATATTATTGCCAATGAGGATCGTTGTCAGGAGGTGCTCCGGGCGCTCTTTCAAGGCCATGAGGGCATGCGACCCGACACGGTTCTCGTTGTCGAGGGTCCTGACCTTTGCCCGGGTCATCGAGATGAGCGCGACTTCCGAACTCGAAAAAAATGCGGAGAGGATGACGCAGATGATAAAAAGGAAGATCTCAAGTGCGTTTTCAATCATTGTCTTTCACAACGTGCTGGTGCACGATATACGACTTCGCCTGAAAGTGTACCAGTATATTCGGGAGCGAATTTAATAAAACCAGCGATTACTCCATGCATTCCTGCATGAAGATACGGTCACGGGTGAGGATTGCAATCTTCTCCTCCGCTGAAAGAGGCCTCCCAAAGTTCAGGTCGTCAATCTCAAGTGTCAGCGGGCCCTGGTACCCGATCTCCAGGAGAGCATTCATAACCCCGGCCATGACCGGACTCCGGTCCAGTGGCATATGGAGTGTCTTTCCCTCCTTACGGCTGATATGCACGTTTGCAAGCCGGTCTCCACACAGCTCGATATAGCGCAGCGGTTCCTCATCGTCTTTCGAGAGCGCGTGGGCAACGTCGAGGGTGAAATACAGCCAGGGCTCTTCATCGAGCAGTTTTCGCATCCGTTCCGGTGTGCAGAGAAGCGAATTGACGATGGGTTCCATGTTCTCCATGCTCACCTTTATGGTGTCTTTCAGGGCGGTCTCGCGGACTACCGCGATGTACCGGGCAAAGCGGGCAAAGTCCGCCTCACCGGGGGGACGTTTTGCCGTGCGCCGCCCGGGATGGAGGGTTATGACGCGGGCCCCCATCTGCCCAGCCATCTCTATGGACCGTGCTGCATATTCCAGGGAAACCTCGGCAACATCGGGATTGATCGAGCACGGATTCAGGTCCAGGATCGGGGCGTGGACGGTGAGCGTAGCGATCTCCGGGTGGTTTTTGTGCTCGGTAACAACTTCGTGAACAGGGAGGTCCCGGAGCCAGAAATGAGGGGTCTCGATCCAGTACTCGATCCCGTCGAGCCCTGCCCGCGACACAGAGAAGAAGATCTCCGGGGTCGTGTACTCATGGAAGACCATGCTGGATACGGCGAGCGGCACCATAACACTACTATTTGATATGCGGTTTTACCCTAATAGTTGTTGATGGACTGGTTCAACACCCCGTATGGACCGGAGGAAAAGGCGACACCGGCGGCACCACTCCTCGTCTCTGAGCTCTCGGCTATCATCAGCGGGCTGCTCGATGACCCCCGGCTCCAGGATGTCCGGGTCCGGGGCGAGGTGACCAACTACAAGCACCATGGCAGCGGACACCGGTACTTTTCCCTCTCGGAGAAAGGCGGTGGCAGTACGGCAGCCGTCATCAAGTGCGTGATGTGGCGCTCGGATGCGGAGCGGCTTGCCTTCCGGCCGGAAGAGGGAATGGAGGTCATTGTAACCGGATCGGTCACCCTGTATGCCCCGCATGGCGCGTACCAGCTCCGGGTGCGGTCCATGGAGAAGGCCGGGCTCGGGGAGAAATATCTGCTACTTGAGAAGTGGAAAAAGGAGCTTGCGGCAGAGGGACTTTTTTCACAAGAGCGCAAGCGGGATCTGCCCGCATTCCCGTTCCGGATCGGTGTGGTCACTTCCGAGACCGGGGCCGTGATCCACGATATCCGCAATGTCATCACCCGTCGTTACCCGGTCGAAATCATCATCTCCCCGACTGCCGTGCAGGGGGAAGAGGCACACGGGGAGATTGCCGCGGCAGTACGGCGGCTTTCCAGGCTCGCAGATGTCGTGATTGTTGCACGGGGTGGGGGAAGCTTTGAGGACCTCTTCCCCTTCAATCACCCGGATGTTGTCCGGGCAATCGCTTCCTGCCCGGTCCCGGTGGTCAGCGCCATCGGCCATGAGGTGGATGTTACACTCGCCGACCTTGCTGCGGATATCCGGGCACCGACACCGTCTGCAGCTGCCGAACTGGTTGTCCCGGACCGGAACACTCTGAGGTTGCAGCTCATGGAGTTGCGTGATCTGATGGGATCGGCACTTCTGGGCAGGCTTGCGTGGGCAAAGGAGGAACTATCCGGTCTCCGTGACCGGCTCCGCCCCCGCAGGTTTGCGCAGATGATCGAGGAACGGCAGCAGTTTACTGCTGACCTTGCGGAACGGCTTGAACGGGCATGTTCCACCCGGCTCGATCGGGAACGCCTTCTGCTGGCCGGCTTGGGGATGACACTGGAGAGCCACAATCCTTCCTCTGTGCTTTCCCGAGGGTATTGTGTTGCAGAGAAAGATGGGAGTGTTGTAAAGAGCACCAGCAGGCTTGCCGAGAAGGACCGGCTCCGGCTCCGGTTTTATGACGGCAGCAGCCAGGTGATCGTGGAGCGTGTGGATCATGACGGAAACGTATGAGAAGAAGATCGAGCAGCTGAAGAAGATCATTGAGAAGATAGAAAACGGGAACACGAGCCTTGATGAGAGCATGAAGCTCTACGAGCAGGGTGCGGCCCTCGTCAAGCAGTGCGAGACCCTGCTTGCCGAGGCTGAGGTGAAGATCACGACTCTTGGCCGGGACACGTGACTATCAGGGTAACAACCATCTCTTTTCCCGCTGCAAGGTTTTTCACCAGGTCCCGTGGCAGCGTGAGCGCCACCCGATCGGAAAGGATACCAATCGTCCTCCCGCAGACAAACGTGCTCTTTCTCCAGACCATGTCCGTGGGATGGTCGAGTGTCATCTTCGCCGATCCGCGCGAGACTATCTCCACGACCACCCCCCCGCAGTCAAGCCGCGTATGAAGGATTGCGTCATCGCGGGCAAGCGCCTGCCGAAACTCAGGGGACAGGCCGGCACATCCCTTATCAGCGGCAATGCCGATGATGCAGTTGCCGCTCTCGGTAAGGTGATCCTCTGCCGTGACCTCGAAGGTGGTCGGGTGGGTGGAGAGGACAAGGGGGTGTCCCCGGCACCGCACGTGTTCCTGCGCCGCCATGCTTTATCATGTGAGGGTTGCCATTGATATTCAATGTTTATCACCGCTCAATGCCCTGAATGCAAGGACGAGACCGAGCACGAGGTCTTATCAGAGTCCCGCGACCTGCTCGTGCGGTGCACGGCCTGCGGTAACCACCACCGGATCCCAAAAGAGAAAGAGCCGCAGGTCCTGCTGGTCAAGGCGATCGTGTCCCGCGAAGGCACCTCGAAAAACTGCGGGATCGAGCTTGCTGAAGATGATGACTGCAGTGTCGAAGACCATCTTGTTGCCGAGTGCGGGGACGATGCGTTTGGCGTCGAAGTGACGGCAATCGAGTGCGGCGAGAAGCGGGTGAAACGGGCAAAGGCCAGTAAAATCACCACGCTCTGGACCCGTGCCATCGAGAATGTTGTGGTCAAGGTCTCCATCCACGACGGCTGGAAAACGATCCCCCTCTATATGGAATGCGACGGCGAACAGCCGTTTGTTGTCAACGAGATATACACCGCATCAGGAAAGCGGTTCCGGGTATCGCACATCAAGCTCCGCGACGGCCCTCTCATGCGGAAAGAGGGATGGAAGACCGTAGCCCACCGGATCAAGAGGATGTACGGTACCCGCGTCTGATCGTTTCACGGGAAATGGGCGGATTCCATCGCTGCTCGGGGATGGGTCCACTGTCTGTGATCGATTCAGGAACCGTTTTTCTTTTTGATTTTTTTAATAGCATTCAGGGAGAGATCCAATCCCTTCTACCCCTTGAGAGCATTGCCGGGGAAGTATTTCCAAGACCCTGATGCATTACTCAGTCATAGAACGATGCGTCCGCTCATCTCCCGCTGGTGCCGGATAGCCGGGGAAACTTACCACTGAAAAAGGGGAATATTTACTGGTGGGAGAACTGGACAACGGTGACATCGGCTGACGGGTAGCCAAAATCCATGATAATCCCGGCATCGGAAACCCGGACAACCTGTGCGAGCCTGACGTACGAGACTGCAGAGGCGTTTCCTGCCATTGCCTCGGGGGTTTCTGATACCCCAAGGAGCAGCGAGTCGCCGACTTCGAGGGACTTTACATCAATCTGTGTTTTCTCCAGGTCTTCAGGAGAGAGAAGTGTGGTCATGGTGCCGGACGTGGGTAAGATGACCTTCTTCTTCTCATTGGTCTTCATGCCGACAACAGCATTGCTGATGGCTGCATACTCGGGATTGTACAGGGCAAACTCCTGGTAACTCCCGCCATTCATGGGGGAGTACACCAGTACCGGGAAGAGTGCCTGCCGGTAGGACTGGTTTGCCGTCAGGGTGAGCTGTTTTGCAAAGAGGAGCGAGTTCCCCTTGGCTACCTGCTCTTTGTATACCTGCTGGTCTGTTGTCAGGAACGGTCTTCCGGTAGAGTCATAGATCGTGTAGTCAATCAACACCGAATCTCCCGGCTTGATCGGAGCAAGTCCGGAGATCCAGTTCATTCCCATGGAGGAGACCACCATGACAACGATAAAAAGTAATGCCGCGGCGACAAAGAGCGCCTTCTTCCAGGTCTTCACGGTCGCCTCTTTCTTTTTCTTTTCTCCCATGAAACTAATCCTCCTTACTACATCGCAACTGCACGGTATAAACTATTCCGAACCGGTCGGGATAATAGAAATATTTATTAATAATAAATACTTACATTAAGTTATCCCCAGACCAGAAACAGGGGAAGAAAGGAGGCATGACCATGGTATGGAGAAGGTATCCCATCGACTCCATCTGGCATGAGATGGACGAGATGCGGGCGGAACTTGACAGCCTGTTCCGCCAGATGTCAGAAGGAAGCAGACTCCTTCCTGCAGGAGGGATGAGCGACCGTATGCTTCCCGCGATCCGCGGGGAGTTCCGCGTAGACGTCCGCGACCATGACAATGACGTGATTGTTGTCGCAGACCTCCCGGGTGTTGACAAAGAAGCCGTATCGCTGCAGCTGGTTAATCCCCGGGCACTTGAGATCTCCTGCGAGAAGAGCGATGAGCGCGAGGAGAAAGACAAAGGCTTCTACATGCGGGAACGGATGTCCGGCTCGATGAGAAGGATCGTCGCGCTGCCGGCCGACGTAACGGACAAGGACGCACGGGCAAGTTTCCGAAACGGAGTACTCGAGGTGACCTTGAAAAAGACAAAAGATGCAAAGAAATCACGGATCGCAATCGAGTGAACATGCAAAGGAACATCCCCCCTCACATTCCTTACCCTTTTTTACCGATGTGTTAAAGTGCCGGGCGCTGTAAAGCTGTAGTGATGGACAAGAAAAAGGTCAGTGACTACATGACCTACGACGTCATCAGCGTAGACTCAAAAGGTGCTGCACAAGACGTCATTGACAAGATCCAGAAGACGAACCATGACGGTTTTCCGGTTGTTGATGGCACCCGGGTTATCGGGTATATCTCAGCCCGCGACCTCTTGTTTACCCAGGCAGATACACCTGTTGAGCAGGTTATGTCCAAGAACCTCATAGTCGCTGACCCGGACATGGATATCAACGATGCCGCCCGGGTTATCTTCCGCAGCGGGATCCAGAAACTCCCTGTTGTAGACGAGAAGAACAACCTGCTTGGGATCATCTCCAACTCCGATGTTATCCGCTCCCAGATTGAGCATGTCTCCCCGGAGAAAGTCTTCAATTTTATGTCCACGCTCAAGAAGCTGTATAACGTTGACCCGACACTTGACCGCGGGACATTGCCAGTCAAGGACCTCCTGCCCACCCAGTCCAAGGTGTACGAGGACGAGCTGGAAGGCCGGATCTACGAGATCCGGAAGGGACTTGCCGAGCCGATTATCGTGGTCCGCCGCCCGGGCAGGATAATCCTTGTTGACGGCCACCACCGGGCTGTTGCCGCGAAGAAACTCGGGATAACCGCCCTTGATTCGTACATCATCGATGTCAAGGAGGATATCGAGCTTGGTCTCGAACGTACCGCACAGGCCATGAACCTGAAGACTCTTGACGATGTACAGGTGCTCGACTATGCACGGCACCCGCTTGTCGCAATCACGCACCGCATTGTGAAACGCGACTGATGCCGCGTTTCACCACTCGAATGTTTGATAACATTCTCGTTCGTTAAGCGCGCTTGAGATCACGCTTAACAAGTCGGATGCCGGGTGATTCCACCATAGTCGAAAATACCTGATGGCCTTTTCGTTCGTAAAGAGTGACTGACATCAAAAAAAGATGAAGAACAATTTCTGATGTTACGACCCGTTGCACCGCAGGTCGTATTTCTCGTTGAGCACGTGCTCTTTTACAACCGTTCCTTCAGGCACAACAACCTCGGGCCAGAGGCGGGTCTTGGAGTGCACGATGACCTTGTTCCGGAGGACAACCCGGGGTCCGATCACGGTATCGTTCTCGATACTGCAGTGATCCCCGATATGCGTATCATTGTCCATGATACTGCCGGAGACCGTGCTGTTTGCACCCACGATGACACGATTATAGAGTGATGACGAGAAGATCTTGGCATTGTTCCGGATAATGCACTTCTCGCCTATCGTTGTGTACGGCCCGATCAGGACATTATCGCCAATCGTCGTTCCCGACCCGATGGCAACCGGGCCGATCACCCGGGTGTTCTTGCCGAGCGTGATGGAACCACCAAGGTGGACGGGTCCCTGCACTTGTGCCCCATGCATGGAAAGGTCGCCGATGATGTCGGTGAAGTCAATCCCCTGGAGCTTCCAGCGCTCTGCATGCCGGAGGGAGTGCGGGCTCCCGACATCGGTCCAGTTCCCCCGTGCCAGCCACCCTTTGAGGGATTTGTTCTCGTCCATCAGCCGGGGGAAGAGGTCACGCGCAAAGTCGTACCTGACACCAGCAGGAATGTAATCGAATACCTCGGGGCTGCAGACATACATACCGGTGCTTGCGAGGTTGCTGAAGATCTCTCCCGGCCCTGGCTTCTCCTTGAACCGTTTTATCTCGTAGCTGGCATCGATCTCCGCAATCCCGTACTCTCCCGGGTCATCGATCGAGATGAGACCGATGCTCACCGTTGCCTTCTCTTTCTGGTGGGCCCGGTAGAACTCAAGCACGTTTAAGTCCGTGACATGGTCGCCACCGACAATAAGGAAGTCCTGCCCGTCAAGATATTCCTGGGCATTCTTCACGCTACCCGCGGTCCCGAGCTTGGTCTTCTCGTGGACGTACGTGATCTCGGCACCGAAAAGCGATCCGTCACCCAGTGCCTCCTCGATCGCCTCCCCCATGTACCCGAGGGTCAGGACAACTTCCCGGAATCCGAGATTCGTCAGGTGTGCAACAAGGTGCTGGATGGAAGGACGGTTGACGATGGGGATACAGGGCTTGGGCCGTTCGAATGTGAGAGGGCGGAGACGGGTACCTTCCCCTCCGCACATGATACACACCTTCATGGTACAACAGGTTTCGTTCCGGAATGGTTTAAGGCTGATGCTTTCCTGTCCCGTTCTCCATTTTTATATGCCATGGCGGGGAATAGAATGTAAACACTGACGGTGAATCCATGGCTGATGAAGAGTACCGGTTGTTACCGGCAACAAAAGGGATGGTCCAGTGCCTTCCGGAAAAAAAGCAACCGCTGGAGAACTGCGGATTCTGCATCCACTGCCGGGAGTTCCGGGTGGGCAACACATTCGTCAAATCGCCATCGCTGGCCTACTGCATGAAGTGCCGGGTCACCGAACGGGTGGACTATGCCAAAGCCGATGCCGTGAAATGCGCCGATCGCAGAGGCGAGGGGTTCCACAGCATCACGAATATTATCAGCTGATTTTTAGGAGCCCCTGGTGAGGGCCACAATTCGTTCCATATCCACATGCTGCTCGAAGTGATCCGCAAGCACTTCGTACGGGTCGCCTGCCAATTCCGGGATCGGCTCAAATGGTATCCCTTTCTTTTCGTGCAGGAATGACAGCAGGGCATTTGCCGCAGACGGGTTCTGGAAGAGCCCGTGCATGTAGGTCCCAAAGACCAACCCGTCGTCGCTCACCCTCCCGTCTCCTTCGAATGCCTCACGACTGCTGCCTTGCCCCGTGACCCCCATGTGGATCTCGTATCCCGTCACGGTCCCGATAGCTGAGAGGATAGGAGGAATGGGACTGGCCATGCGGGTCACCTGTGTCGTGTTCTTGTCATACGAGGTGAAGTGGGTGGTGCAGTCAAGAAGTCCGAGACCATCATAGGTCCCGGCTGCCGACTCGAACCCGGCGTCGACCAGGTGAGTGCCAAGCATCTGGTATCCCCCGCATATCCCGATAATGGGGATACCCTGTTTGCGAATCCGGCAAAGTTCCCTGTCCGTTCCGGCGGCTTTCAGCGCCGTAAGATCTTCGATGGTATTCTTCGTCCCCGGGATGATCACGCAGTCAAATCCGGCAAGCGATTTACCCGAACCCACATACTCCACGGAGGAATACTGTTCCAGGAGCTCGAAGTCCGTGAAGTTGGCGATCCTCGGCAGGCGGATGACCGCGATCCGGACACCGTCCCGTGTCGCCTTCTTATCGCCTATCGAGAGCGAGTCCTCGCTCGGCAGGGGGAGGGAGACGTACGGAACAACGCCCAGCACCGGCACCCCGCAGAGTTCCTCGATCTTCCGAATCCCCGGCTCGAATATCGATGCGTCCCCGCGGAACTTGTTAATGATAACTCCTTTCACCAGTGGCCTGACCGTCTCCGGGAGGAGCTGGATCGTCCCACAGACCTGGGCAAACACGCCTCCTCGCTCAATGTCGGCAACAAGGATGACGGGGATTCGGAGACGCTCGGCTAGGAGTGTATTGGCGATGTCCCGGTCATAGAGGTTCACTTCCGCTGCCCCGCCGGCGCCCTCGACCACCACATCTCCATACTCCTCTTTCAGACGGTTATAGGCAGAGACCGCCTCTTCCAGCAGCTGTGGCGTCTCGCGATAATATTCAGTGATCGGGACATCCTTGTACGGCCGGCCATGAAGAACCACCTGGGAGACGCAATCCCCTTTGGGTTTCAGGAGTACCGGGTTCATGTCGGTGTGAGGAGTAACTCGTGCAGCAAACGCCTGCATGGCCTGGGCCATTCCAACCTCTCCCCCCAGGGGTGTCACGTACGAGTTCAGGCTCATGTTCTGGGACTTGAACGGGGCAACCGGTATCCCACGCCGGACAAGCGAGCGACAGATTGCGGCTACCGTGACACTCTTTCCCACGTGGGATGCTGTACCCACGACAAACAGCGACATACTCTCGTATAATGTCTGCAGGGATCTTAATAACAGGTGCTTATCGTTCCTGCAGGCCGGAATATGGTGGGGAGCCGCAGCCAAAAAAAGCCAGATCCTTGCTGACTCGTTATGTTGGGTAGCATATTGGACGTTTTTGCCCTGTTGAATGCCAAACAATAAATAAAGAGAAACGTAAAAATACTGACTAATGATTGGTGGGATTTGCCCGACGTGTGGTCTACCTAAGGAATTATGTATTTGTGAGGAGGTAGCAAAAGAACAGCAGAGGATCAATGTCAAAGTCAACAAACGCCGGTACGGGAAAGAAGTGACCGTCATCGAAGGACTTGATCCGACTGATATCGATCTCGAAGACCTTTCAAAGTTCCTGAAAGGGAAACTCGCCTGTGGCGGAACCGTCAAGGGCAACTCCATTGAGTTGCAGGGCAACCACCGGGACAGGGTCAAGGAACTCCTCTCCCTCAAGGGTTTCAACCTGGAGAATATCTCCTGATTCTTTTTTTTATTTTTTTCCGATGCAACAAGGATCAAAAGAGCGGACAGCCACTCCTGCCTGGGTAAAAAAAGATCAGATAAAGAACCTGAACGTGACCCACGCGATCAGGAGCATGATGGCCGAGTACTTCAGGCCGCCGATGACACGTCCCTCCCCCATCTGGCCGGCAACAAGGCCTGAGAAGAATCCCTGCATCATCGCTGCATGGGAGAAGAGGCGCTTGTACACGAAGATGTCGATCTTGGCCCCGAAACCAGTTGCCCCGGATGCCTCGGCGGTTGCCCCGGCCGTTGCCATAGTCGAGAGGAACGAGGAGACAAGGATCGCGATGACAAAGAGGAAGACGGCAAACGCAACAAGGACGATGATGACATAAATCATCATGTTGTTGGCACGCTCCTGCTGGAGGTTCACCACCTCATACGTGTCCTTTGCCGCTGCCCGGAGCACCTCACTGACATCCCCGCCGGCCTTGCTCGCCTTTGCGATCAAATCTACGCTCCGGTCAGCAAGCGAGGTGCCAAGGCCTTTGCCGAACCGGTACAGGGCCTCGACGAAACCGACACCCCAGGACATCTCGTTGTCCAGTTTCCGGATGTGGGGCGTAAGTGTACCATACTCTGCAGCGGCCACCAGGTGGACGGCATTCGGGAGCGTCATACCGGACTCGTTCATGCCGGCAAGGTCGCGGAAGAAGTTCGGCAGGGCATTTTCCAGGTTTTTCACCCGCATCTGTTCCTTTAAGTCAAGGAGTGCAACGGGCACGATCGCGATCAGGACCGCAAACATCAGGAAGTCGTCAACCGAAGTGGCGGTAAAGAGCACCTTCATCCCGTAGTTCTGCACCATGAAGATGAATCCGCCGATAAAGACCATGAGCGAAACGGGAATACAGACGATGAGGATATTTTCCGGTTTCTCTGTCAGTACCTGAAGGGGGTGCTTGAGGAATTTTCCCAGCCCGGCGCGGCTCTGCCGCTCCTTTTCGAGCCTGACCGTGATCTGGCTGAGCTGTTCCTCTTCCGTGGCGTTCAGGTCTGCATTTCCCGGTGCCGGGCGGTCTTTTGCCCTGCCGGGCATCTTGTCGAACATATCCTTGAACGCCATGATCAGGTCTCCGGAGTCATTGTGCTGATCATGACAACAAATGCGAGGCTGCCAAACGGTATCATGATGTAGACGATAGCATACAGGAACATCGGATTGTTGTCACCCGAGAGCACAGACATGATGGACTGGAGGATGATCAAAAAGAGCGTCCCTGCAACCATTGCGGTGACGTACGACTCGGCAATCAATGCCAGGAAATCGAGGAACTGCTTCTGGGTCTGCCGGTTCTCAAGGGCGTACTGGTCGGCCTTGTTCCGGAAATAATCTGTCAGGTTGCCCCCGCTCGAGATGCTCGCCATTGCACCCTGCAAGAACTCCTTCATGCGCTTGCTGGGCGTGCTTGCCGAGACGAGGCGCAGGGCATCGATTAAGTCCCTCCCGAAGATATCGATTTCCCGGGCAACATACCGGGCTTCGACCGAACTCTCGCCATAGATGGGGCTGTCCCCAAGCAGCCGGAAGACTTCGGCCGGGGTGATACCGGCAGTCGACATCGAGGTAACGTAGTTGATGGCGTATGGGAGGCTGGCATCGATCTTACGCTGCCGGTTGCCTGCTTCGATGCCGGGATACATCAGGAATGCCGCAAACGTCAGGCCACCGAAGACCAGCAGCGAGAATACCGTGATGACGATGGTCCCGATGACGAGGCTGTGCTGTGAGAGGACGAGGACAAAACCCGGGACTGCACCCTTGTACTGGATCAGGTTCGGGAGCTTAAGAAGCCAGGTGATGAGACCTATTACGGCTGCCATGCAAAAGCCGACAAGAACAGCACTGACAACAGCGGTGGAGAGGTACACTTCAAAAGGGGTCTTGAACCGGGCCGAGATCAGATCGTTTTTCAGCTGAGCATAATCGTCCCGCTTCGCCTTCATCTGGTTGCCGAGGAGGTTGAAGCAGAACCGCTCGAAACTATTCATAGAGGTCCTTCCTCACTTTCTCAATAACCGTCTCCGGGTCGCGGTGGTAGGAGATGAGGGTCTTAGCCACGTCCTTGTAGTGGCGGATCTTCTTGATACGCATCCATTCGAGGACTTCCTGCCTGCGCTTGAGTTCCTCCCGCATCCGGCTCTCGTCCCAGCCCTTCGCCTCCATAATCTCCTCGAGCAGGTAGGACTTGCCGGAGTAGGTGTGCTCGTCTGTCGCCGACCGCCACTTGAAGACCTCGTTGGTGATCAGTTCGTTTGTCCGCGGGTCGATGTCTAGGATCTCGACGATCTGCTTGTTCCGCCGGATGCGTTTGCCGCCAACCCGGGCCTGAACCTGCACGCAGATGAAATCCAGCGCCGAGAGCATATTCCGCGGCACATCCATGGGGGGGTTCTCGATACGGTGCACGACACTCGCCACCGAGTCCGCGTGGGTTGTGGAGTAGGTGACGTGACCGGTGCTCATCGCCTGGAAGAGAGTCTGACATTCCTTGCCACGGACCTCGCCCACGATGATATACTCGGGCCGCTGCCGCATGGCCGCACGGAGGAGCTCGTACATGTTGATTTCGCCCCTTCCTGCCGTATCGAACGAATCGCGGGTAACGCTCGGGATCCAGTTCGGGTGCGGGAGTTTCACCTCGCGGGTATCTTCAAGCGAGACGATCTTGGCCATGGGAGGGATGAAGAGCGAGATCGCGTTCAAGGCCGTGGTCTTCCCCGATGCTGTCCCACCCGCAAAGATCGCCGACTTCCCGTTTTCCACGGCAAGCCAGATGTATGCGATCGAGAGCGGTGCAAAGGTATGCCACTCGATCAGGTCCGTCGGAGTGATCGGCTCGTCCTTGAACTTACGGATGGTGAACGTGGATCCGTGGGCCGTTACTTCCGTCCCGAGGGTCATCTGGATACGGGAACCGTCCTGCATGGTGGCATCGAGGATCGGCTCCGCGATGGAGATATACTTCCCGGCCCGCTGTGCGAGTTTTGTCACAAACGAGTCCAGGTCCTCGGCGGAATGGTAGGCCAGCGTCGTCTTCATCGATTCGTAACTGGAATGGAACGCGAAGATCGGCGTGTGCACACCGTCGCACGAGATATCCTCGATGTACTTGTCATGCATGACCGGGTCAATAAGGCCATCTCCCAGGAAGTCCTTGTTCATGTTGTAGTGCAGCTTCTCTTTCTGCACGGGAGTGAGCCGGATGCCATAATCCTGGAGGACGTCATTTGTCGCCTCCCGGAGTTTATGCCGTGCCTCCTCGCGGGTGATGTCCTTGGTGTTGATGTCGAGGGTCTCAAAAAGACGTTCCTTGACTTCCTTTAAGAGGTCCTTTTCCTGTTCCGCAAGCACGGGTTCGATGACGAAATACGTGTACTCGTGGGTGGCATGATCATAGATGATCCGGACATACGCATAGGGTTCATTGACCGGGTAGAGCTCGATCTCCTCGATGCCGGGCCGGGGTGTGAAGGAGAGGTCGACGAGCGGACCGTGTTTTTTGGCATCGTACTCCTCCTCCTCGGTGCGGATGGCGGCAAAGAGGCTCCCGATACTGAACTTCTTTGCTGCCTGAGGCGCCTTTGTCTCTCCGGCAGCCACTACATCCCCGAGATCCAGGTCCTTGAACCCGGCCTTGGAGAGTTCCTTGTTCCAGATCTCGTCGAACTCATCCGGAAGGCTGCCGATCGATTGCCCGTCATAGGAGCTGACGCTGCTGTGGAGCTTGAGTTCTTCGACCTCGAAGGTTGCGCTCTTTGGGAGGATCAGGCCGGAGAGGTCGGTGATCTGGTCTACGGAGATGATCTTCTCATCGGCATCAGTTCCCGGCTCTTTTGGAGGCTGCCGGGCAGGATCTGCGGCAACCGTGGGCTTTGGCTTCTTCTTCCACAGGGATCCCCGCGGATCCTCATCGATAATCTCGACAACCGGTTCAGCGGCAGGCGGAAGATCGGGAGATGCCGGGGTGGGCGGCTCCTCTTCTTCCAGCAGGTCATCAAAGGATACGACCGCGGGTGCCTCGTCATCCTGCGGTTCTGCCGGGGGGACTGCGGTTGGAGATGATGCAGGGGTGGGGACTGCAGCCCGTTTCTCCCCCATTCCCAGCTTCTTCATGAGGAGTGAGAAATCCCCGCCGGAGGAGGCGGGGGGTTCGGCCGGTGTACCGGCCGGACTTTTCACTGCCTCGCCGTCCTTCCCCCCCGCTGGAGGGGCCTCCTTTTTCACGGTCCCGATCTTCCTCGCCAGCCCCTCGAGATCATCAACAGGTTCGTCCTCTTTGTCAGCCATACCTGACCTCCCTCTCCGAACTGTGCATCAAACCCCGCCACCCCGTCAGCGCTACCCTGGTACATGATACTCTGCACCCGGCTCTATGTATACTCTCTGCAAAGGAGAGGCACACCGCCGGAAGGTACGCGTTCTCCTGACAGCGGCGGTCAGGAGGATGAATGATCCCGCCCCCCGGAAACGCCCAATTCCTTCTGGATACCCTGGAGCAGTACCCGGATCAGCCCAAGCTGCGCATCCGACCGGGTGAGAACACAGAGCGAGAGGCCCCCGCACGGGGCGATGATACACTTGTTCTGCGCTGTCTCGAGGATCAGCTGGTCGACGCTGCCGATCCCCAGCTCGCAGGCAACCATTGATCCGGCCCTCAGGAAATCCTCGGCAAGTGCTGCAACGTGCTCGAAATCCTCATCGCCAACCGACTGCACCGGAAAGCCTTCGAAGAACGCTGATACGGCAATCACGCCGGGCTGGTTGCGGATCTTCAGGAGCTGTGCCTCATCTGACAGCCGGAGACCGCGTCCAGCCCCTTCATCGTGTGGACTCTTCATGATCTTCCGGTCGGTTCCAGCAGGAAATTCCATAAACTGTGGTTTTTATTTAGAGGGCTGCAACAATGCGTTCCTTGTTCTTCTTCAGTTCGTACCGGATCCTGCCGATATTGGCCGTGGTGTCGGCGACAAGGGCGATGAGTTCATCAGGTGAGAGGGGGGAGAGGAGGATCGGCCCCTTCTCACACTCGACAAGCATCTGGGAGAGTTCCCCTTTGCCGAGAGTATTCCCCATAGCCTCCGATGTGCCAAGACCCGTTGAGGCCATTGCTCCCAGCGCTTCGATATCCACCTTTCCCGAGACTGCGCTCTCGATAACAAAGCCGTCCCGGCCCACCACAACTGCCGCTGATACGCCTTCAAGCTTCAAAAATTCCTCCAGCAATGGCTTCAGCATGGTTCACCAGATATAAATGAATCTTTCTTGCTCTTTTTCTATTAAAATATTGGTCTTTTGCGATCGCTGAATCACACGGCTGGATGGGTAAAATACACCAGATTTCAAGTCAGTTAACGCATGGACTGGGTCATTTGGCAATCATAATGCCCCTATTTTATTAAAACCAAAGGATATTGGGATTTTTTCCGGTAACTTTTTCCGGTAATACTAGGATAATTCCTTCAAACCTTCGAAAAGAAACTATATAGCGGGATATCTCGTACCACTACTCAATGCAGCTCCCGAGAGGCACGTTCCGGGAAATACGGAAGAAGGTCGTCCTGCATGACCTTCTCGCCGAATTCGAAAATACCCGGTTTACCGGTACCTGTGGCATCGTTGCCGGGCCGGCAACCGGTTCCTTTGTCTTCCAGAACGGGGCGTGTATCCTTGCGAAATTTCATGGGCAGTTCGGTGATGCTGCAATACGGGAGATGCAACAGTCAGCACGGGATGCCGTGGATGTGATCATCTCGATCCTGGACGAGACACAGGTCAGGCTCTCCCTGGAATTCAACCCGGCTTGCATTGTCCTGACCGAGCCGGCTCCGGATACCGGCCGCAGCCCGTCTGCCCGCAGTACCGTTCCGGCCCGCACCATCCCTCCTGTGCACCCTTCCGCTCCACCTGCACCCGCATCACCCCGGCCCGGGAGGCGTGTCCTGATCGCTGGCGGAGTACCCGTGACAAAGGGAGATGGCGGACAGACGCAGGTTGCTCCCCTTGTTGCGGCTCACGTGCCCCCAAAAACACCCGAAGCGAAAACATCTGGTACTGACACAGCCGGAGAGCCTGAAGACCTTGAGAGTGAGATGGATGCTCTGGACTCCATGGACCTTGACCTTGTCACTTCAAGGATCCGGGGCGAGTGCAAGATGCTCGTGAAGCATCTCGACCTCGAACACCTGCTCGAACGTTGATCCAACGGAGTTGATCCCGCATGACCCCTGCTGTCCCCGAACCGACTGTCCTTGTATCCCTCGGTGCCGGCATCGTCATCGTTCTGATCATCGCCGCTATCGTGTACCTCTGGATCAGATCCCGGGCAGGCAGGACACCTGCAACCGGCACGGTGGCCTCCCGTAGCAGGAGACTCGATTACCAGCCCGTGGCCCGGCCCGTGACACCCATTATCCGGCCGCCAGTCCCAAGGCAGCACCCGTCCACCGCAACACCTCGCATTCCGGCGTCAGTAAGCGTCGTCGATGGCAGGACCGACATTACTGACAGCACCCGGGCGCTGGCGGAGAAATACTCCCTTGCCGGGTTCACCCTTGCAACCATTGACGGCCTCATCTTCTCCACAAGCGGGAATCCCTCGGCAACAGAAGATGCTGCACACTATGGTGGAAGAGCACTGCAGGAGGAGGAATTTGTGTCCGCAGAAGTCACGCTCTTTACCCTCACCCACCAGGGCACCAGCCTGACCGGCATCATCCGCCCGGATCGCCCGCTGAAAAGAGACAGTGTCCTTTCCATCAGGAAAGACACCCAAGAGATTTTAAACCGGTGGATATAACACGAATATAAGCGGAATCCGGTAAGCTTTCCACAGATTACCGATTTTATCCAGTCACGTCAGGTCCCTTATGGTCAAGGTCTATACAATCGCTTCCGGCAAAGGTGGGACAGGAAAGACCACGGTATCCGTCAACCTCGGTACCATGCTTGCCCAGCTCGGGAAGGAGACCTGCCTGATGGACGCCGATATCGGGATGGCCAATGTCGGGCTCATCCTTGGCATGCAGGACGTCCCCGTAACCCTCCACGAGGTCCTTGCCGGGACAGCGAAGGTGAATGATGCCACCTATAGCGGCCCCGCCGGCTTAAAGGTCATCCCTAGCGGTATCTCCCTCCAGGGGTTCCAGCAGGCTGACCCGGAGAAGATCCGGGACGTTATGGGCGAACTGGTCAAGAAGTTCGAGATCCTCTTAATCGACGCACCGGCAGGCATCAGCAGGGATGGCGTCGTCCCCCTGGCTGTGGCCGACGAAGTCATCCTGGTCGTCAACCCTGAGCTTTCATCCATTGTCGATGCCCTCAAGACCAAGATCCTCACTGAGGTTGTCGGGGGGCATGTCCTCGGGTGCATCATCAACCGCGTTGACCAGGAGAAGACCGATGTCATCACAAAGAAGATGGAGAAAGTCCTCGGCGTCCCGGTGATCGGGATCATTCCGGAGGACTCCAATACCCGCCGGGCATCCTCCGCAAAAGTCCCGATCGTGATCAAGTACCCCTCCTCTCCGGCATCGCTTGCCATCAAACGGATTGCGGCAGATCTTGCCGGCGTGGAAATGGGCGAGGAGAACGTGTCCCCGGCTGCAAAGGAAGGGTTCGTTGACCGGTTCACCCGGGTGCTCTTCAAAAGAAAAGGGAAACAATAACCGGATCTTTTTCCTTTTAACGGATTACCGCGATCCCATCGGTTTGATCCGGATATTCTCGGGCGGCTTCTCTTTTGCATAAACAAAGACGCCGAGCATCTCGTGCTTGTCATCCTTGACAGGGCGGACTGTTACAATAACGCTTCGGAGCTCCCCATGCTTTGTCAGGAGGAGCGTGTTCGTCTCCCGCATGATGACTACCATCTGGCTGACAACTTCCGGCACCGGGTCGGGGATCTCCTTTCGTGACGACTCGTGCAAAAGCCGCATGGTGTCGCGCCAGTGGTGCATCAGGACATCGCCCGGGGCAAGGCCGAGCATCCGCAGGGTGTACGGATTGTAGAAGACGACCCGGCCGGACAGGTCGAGGATCATGACAAGGTCGTGCGCTGCAAGGATCGTCTTCGGGTTTCCGATCGGGTACATATCCAGGAACTTCTTCCGTATCCCGTGGTTGTACAGGGCAAGTCCCACGTTCGAGATGAGTTCCTTATCCGTAAACGGTTTTAAGATATAGCCGAGCGGCTGGGCGCCTTTTGCCCGTTCGATCAGCGTATCGTCGCAGTGGGCGGTCAGGAAGACGACCGGAACCTGGAAGAGCTGGAAGATAAACCGTGCAGCCGTGACACCGTCCATCTTCCCGGCAAGGGTGATATCCATCAGCACAAGGTCGGGCAGGAGTTCGGCCGCCATGATGATCGCCTCCTCTCCCAATGCTGTCTCTCCGGCAATCACGTACTCCTTTCGCTGGAGCATCGTGCTGATGAGGTTCCTGATGATCTCATCGTCTTCGACAATCAGGATACGGGGGGCTTGCGGCGGCATAATGGTCCGGTGTTTTGATAGGTTTTTTATGAGATCTCATTAAACCGGCGGATTATGATCGGTTCGTGATGGAGAAGACGCAATGGTCGTCCCCTTTTGACTTGCACTTGATCTCCTTTGCCTGTACCTTTATCCCAAAGGATCCCTCGATAATGCCGGCAAGCAGGCCTGCCGTGCAGAAGCAGACGTTTTTCCCGGTCGTGCCAAAGGATTCCGACTCCACGGTGTGGGAGAGGGTGATCGTCTTGGTCTTTGTCGGCTCGTCCCACTCCTCGCCAACAAGACTGAACCAGCCCATCTGGGCATAGAAGGTGAAGGCCATGTCCGAGAGCGTTTTCGGGTTCGTGATCCCCATCTTCTTGTAGTGCTCCACGTTCTCCTTTCCCATGTCCATATAAGCCCGGTAGTTCACCCCGTTTGCTGGCGCCTCCCCCATCGTCTTTTTGAGCGACTGCGTCATCGACGTAAAGATGAACCGGGGCATCATGACAACCGGCTCATCGATGAGCTGGATCTTCCCCTGCAGGGGCTTGTGATCAATAAATTCGGTGATGGCCGACTCGCCCTTCACAACAGCCTCGGCCTTGAACTTCCAGCTGGGCTCCACCTGGTCGCAGACGAACTCGCAGTACGGGTCTCCCTTTGCGTGGCAGCTCTTCTCAAGGCAGAACCAGGTCTTGCCGGTTACGGCTTTGAGCACGCCCTCGATCCAGCCCTGGTGGATCCCGCAGACCGGCATATTCCAGTCTTTCAGGACCTCGGACTCAAAGGTCTGTTTTGTCCGCAGCACGATCCGTTTCTCACCTGCCTCCACGAGCTCCAACGGTGCGCCCCATCCCTGCTGGTGCTGGAGAGTGAAGACCAGCATCACGAATTGTGCCGGCGTGAGATCCATGCCCTGTTTTTGTAAGAGACTGGCAAGGCCCACCGAGCCCTGGCCTACCGAGCGGAAGAGTTTTCGGACCGCCTTGACCGCGAGTTTCCGGTTGAGACTGGTCTCGTACATCTCGTAGATGGCCCGTACCAGGTAATTGGGATTACCCGCAGTCCGGACACCGAAAACCGAGTAAATCCCGGCAGTGGGATCGAGTTCGACATAGGGCGCAATCGTCTTCTCGCCCTTCATCAGCGCCTCGAAATCTTCACGCCCGATCTTCATGGGGATAGTGTTCGGCCACCGGAAATTAAAGCATTTCGAAACGTCCGATAAGGAAAAAAAGCCCGATTTGGAATTATTTTGAATGGGGCATATGCCAAAGATTAAAGTTCGATAAGGATCTTCTGGTTGTTTTCCCTGAAGTGAAGGGTAAATGCCCGGATCTGCTGGCTCCTGTCCTGCACAATGCATTCGTAGTCGCCATGCATGAGGCGGAAACCAGCGCTTCCGGTACCATCAGTGAAATCGCTCCCCAGGATCCTGCCGTCTTTCCGGATGGAGAGGCGGACCCCCTTCTGGGGTTCTGAATCTTTCATCAGCATCACCGTGAGCCGGCCCACGCCCTCGCTTTTTATCCCGATCTCGGGGATCGCCTCGGTGAGCCCCTGCTGGAGCCGGGTCGTGTCGAAGACCCGGCACCCCATCACGAGCGCCTCGGCAATGTCCGGTTGTACCGTGTATAAAACGAACCGCTCCATCCGTGTCAAGAGAATTACCGCTTTGTCCCCGAAGAGGTCGCCGTTCTCGTCAGAGAAGATTGCACCCCCCGGTTCTCCGCGGACAAACGCGAGGCAGCCGATCGCATCGTCAGCGCGTGCCACGGCAAGCCCGAAGAACCCCTTATCGCCGGTCACGCGGAAGATTTCCGGCAGACCGAACGTGCCAATCTCCTTCGATTCGGTGAGAACCGTATCGATCATCTGCCGGACTTTCATTAAGACACTCTCGCTTCCGGGCACAGATGCCCTGGCACCTGTTGCCGGTTCTTAGAGGGATTAGGCTACCCGGGCAGATATAAGTACCCGGCCTGCATCGCCATGCATAAGAGGTCCAAGAAGAAGATGGTATACCGGATTATGGAATTGTTCTTGCCGATGGTGGTCTCAGCAGTCGCCGTCCTCGCCACCCTGATCTATGCCTCCCTGCTCGACATACGCGACCGGCGCGTGCCGTTCATCACCTGGCTCCCCATGCTTGCGATCGGCGTTGCCTGCATGGCTGCGTTCCTCTGGCAGAAGACCGCAAACGCGAGCCTTCTCACAGGCTACCTCGCTCTCGTTGCAAGTTTCCTGTACGCAGACTACCTTGATAACCGGGGACGCACGGACTCACGCGGCCTTACCGGTTACTATGCAAAGGACCGGATCTTCTGGTATTTTATCCCGGTCCTTGTGCTTCCGGCCCTCTCCTGGTTCGTTCTCACACCAACCGTTTCCATCCAGGTCCTGCCCTGGTACGCGATGTTTGCCGGGATCCTCGGGTACGTCACCTGGCAGGAATACAAAGGATGGCCCGAGCCCCGCCGGAAGGGAAAGAAAGGACAGGTGCCCCGCGGGCCGGACATGAGCGAGATGCTCGGTCGCTGGTATTTTGTCCTGATCATCCTGGTCTTTGCCATTGTTTCGGCAACGATGCTCGTTCGTTCCGGTGGCTGGGGGTCGTCAGCCATCGCGCTGCTGCTCATCACGGTCTTTGCCGGTGTCTTTTACATCTTTGGCCGGATGCACCTCTTTGGCGGAGCAGACGCCTGGGCGCTCATCTTCATCGCGTTCTGTGTCCCGCTTTTCCCGTTCACGCCCCTCCTTGGCAGCTCTCCGCTCGGGTTCCTCGCCTTCTCGGTGCTGATCAATGCCCTCATCCTGAACCTTGTTGCCCCGCTCGGCATCTTCCTTGTCAACCATATACGGGGCAACAGGGCACCACTCATGTACCTCTTCTTCGGGTTCCCGGTAAAAGGAGAGGAGATCCAGAAGGAGTGGGGTTTTGTGATGGAGGACTTCGAAGAAAGGGACGGGAAGGTCACCCGGAAATTCATCGGGTTCTTCGATGCCGTGAAACGGATGTATAAAGGAGAAGGCCGGGTCTACACAAAGGACCTCCGCGAGCACCCGCAGGAATTTACGCACGAACTTGCCATGTATAAGAAGGCCGGGACGGTCTGGATCTCCTATGCTGTCCCGTTCATCATCCCCATCACGGCAGGGTTTGTCACCGCAGTCATCTTCGGCGACTTCCTCTATGCCCTGATGAGAATACTCACCGGAGGAATCTGATATGCTTTCCCTGAAATTTGCCGACGGGCTGATCCCGGTCATCGTGCAGGATGCACAGAGCCGCGACGTCCTGATGATGGCCTATGCAAACGATGAGGCAGTCCGCCTCACGCAGGAGACCGGCTTTGCGCACTATTACAGCAGGAGCCGCAAGAAACTCTGGAAGAAGGGCGAAGAGAGCGGCCACTTCCAGAAGGTGCTCCGCATCCTTGCCGACTGCGACGAGGACTGCCTCATCTACGAGGTGGAGCAGACCGGCGCTGCCTGCCACACCGGCTACCGCACCTGTTTCTTCCGCACGCTTGACGGGGATGTTGTCGGGACAAAGGTCTTCGACCCCGAGAAAGTCTACAAGAAGCCCGGGCACTGACAATCCCTGCCCCCATCATCGCACATCATTTTTAGCACCGGGCGGATCCGGCACAATGCTCATAAGTTCCGGGCACAGAAAAGAAATCTGTGACCCGGCGCCATCACCAGGATGTCTCCCGCTTCGGAAAGATTGTTACCGCAGCCACTATCCTTCTTGCCGTCCTGCTGGTGGTTGTCTTCGCCGTCCCGTTTTTTGAGGACTGGATCTACCTGAAATTTTTCTTAATCTGCGGGCTTGCCTTTGCCAATCTCGGGATACTGTACCTGATCAAGTGCTGAGCAAAGCATGATCCGGTGCCCTGGTTTATCACAACGCAGAAGAAGGGGAGTGATACCTGCAATGCGTGAATACACTTCTCCCGGGACACCGTACCGCAGGCACAGCAGAACAACAACGGGTCCTGCACCCGGACAATCCGGATGTGCGAAAAAAGAATTCAGGGATGTGATTCCCTTACATGGAATCTGCCGAATCGTAGATCAGGCAGAAGTAGCGGGACATAAGAAGTGTCAGCGGCGCTATGAGCAGGAACTCGATGAAGAGACCCAGGTACGGGCTGACGATGAAGTTGAAGACCTCAATGACACCGACGAAGACCATCTCGACAAGGATGATGACGACCATTGCGATGATATAGTTGACCCACCCGATCTTCCGGATGGTCCCAAGGATGGCGCTGAAGTTGAACGCCTCGCCCATGCTGCCGGTCCGCGCAAACCGGATAACGCCGATTGTTGAGAGGAGCCCCGTGATGGCTGCCACGATGAGGAGCACAATGATCCCGATAAGCACGCCGCCGATGATCTCCATCAGTGCTGCGGGATTCTCAACATACGCGAGAATACCAGCGCCCATCACGAAGATGGCGATGATGATGCAGGGAAGTGCCCAGATGATACTGATGATGGCGTACTTGATACCATCGACGATCAGGGTACCCCACCCGTCAACTTCGGGTGCCGGCTTCTCGCCGCGGAATACCTTCAGGCAGTATCCCAGCAGGGGGATCGTGAGAAGAAGCGTTGCGATCAGGAACAGCAGGTACTGCTTCCACTTGCCGACAATGGCGTCCTTTGCATAAGCAAAGGAGTCGCCGAGCATGTTTGCGTAATCCATTGTTGTGTTTCACCTGTTACCGTGTAAACCGGCTCCATTATATTTGCCGAACTAATATTAAAGCATACGGGAGGGCCCGATTTGAAAATGCATAATTTTAAATTCGTTTTGGTCGGATTCCCCGCGATATTGCGGATTGCGCTGGATTTGCGGACAATATTTCCCGCGGGCAGGGTGTTATGAAAAGGCGCTGTACGGACAGGATCAGGCATACCACAGTCCCGGTTTTACCATTAATCAATGCGAAAGCCCGTTGCCTGAAGAGCCTGAATGCAGTCTGCCCTGCTCCCTGTCCGTCTTCTGTTCCCGTTCCTCCTGTCAGCGGGCTGTTTGTCCGGATCCGGTGAAGGTAAGTGACCTGTCACGACAGCAACTACTGCACCGGCTGCAACCACGCAGCCCGCTACGGTGCTGGTCACGCTTCCCGCACGCACGCTGCCACCCGAGGAAACAACAGTGTTCACCAAGGCCGGCATGGAAGTATTCTCTACACCGGCACCAGCCGCGACATGGGTTGTCGTGATCAGAGATGTCGGGGTTTTTTCACACCTGCGGGGCATGAACTGCAAACCGTCTCCGCACGGTGATGAGGAAAAACAAAAAACAGACGGGGGCCGTTACCCCGCGATAACGATGATCCCGCTGGCCCCTGGAGGCTCACCCAAGGATTGCACCCGGATCAATGGTCCAGGCAACGTGGTAATCCGGTTCCGCAGCAATGGTGCCATCGGGCCCGGACTTCTCAAAGAAGTACACGTCCAGCACCGCACCCTTTGAGAGGATGCCGAGGTCCTGGTTTGTCAACTGGTCGATGAAGTCGCGGGCGGCTTCTGTATATCTTGGCTGGATCCTGCCCGTGCGGGCGCCACTTCCCTTGTGGGAGATATTAATCCCGCCATAGGAATTCCCGTTTACATCCGTCAGCTTCGAGTACCAGACATACATCACCGGTTCTGTTCCGGTATTCTCGGCTGCGACATAGATTGTCACGGTTCGGCCGGGCTCGTTCTCCGTTTTTGCGTCAAGTTCAATGCTGTGGAGGAAAACGTTCACTGTCTTGTTCCCGGACCCGAGGGTAACGTTTCCCGACATGGGGAGGATTTTTTCGCCAGCGGGTGTGCCGGTCGCAGCGGGGAGAGCCGCCGGGGCTGAACAGCCGGCGGCAATCAGCATACCCGCGATGACAAGCATGAATGCAAGAGTCTTCAGTGTCATAGCTTCCCAACTTCCTTTGTTGCGGCTGGAAGGTTTCTCTGCAAAGATGAAAAATCCACCCATCTTCTGAAATCCTAATTTTTAATTCTTCAGGAACACTCTCACTGCATCTCTCTCCAAGAGCCATTTTTGGAACTTGACATCAGCTTTCATCATTACCCAGGAGATAATCAGGACACTTGCCATCATCTGACAATAAAAGAGTGTTACGGCACCCGGATAGCTATCCAATGCAAGCAGTGTATCGAAGGAGAAGAGTGACGGGAATAAGTACACTTTTATGAACGTGATGATAACGTAGTGAAAAATGAACGCATAAAAACTGAGATCGGCAAGCAATCGAATCATTGGATAATCATTTCTTTTCTTTGGGTACAGGCTCATCTGGACAAGATAAATCCCTACGCTGAATTCAAAAATCGTGCAAAGCGGGAACCAGCGTACAAAAATGTCAATGGGAACAATGCAGTATGTTGAGAGAATGAACCTCAGGCTCCAGCTAAGGATACAAAAACCGATAACCGCACTCAGGTTGTACTTCCGGACAATGCGGGAAATCCAGGGAAACAGGAGATACAGGCAGAAGATGGCACCTATAAACCAGCCAGAAGGATTGAGGGCTGTCTGACCAACGATAATTGTGAAGCCAGAAAACTGGATAAGTGCATTAAGGGGTGCGCTCTGCCAAAGAAACGGAAAGAGGATGATTGCAGCGAGGAGGCTGAGCCAGAATGCTGGATAAATTCGAATGAATCGCTTGAAGATGAACCGGAGGTAATCTTGAGAATTGTTGATGTTTTTATAGGTATACTCAAGCACCGCACCACTGACAAGAAACATTATTGCAACAGCATATCCCTGCAGCCCGAGAGGGTACAGGTTCAGGGGCCAATGCCCGTTTGCATAAAGGATCGAGTTGATTCCAGATAATACAACAAACTGTGAATGGCCATAGATGATTACCGCAATACAAATAATCCGGAGAATATCAAAGACAAGAATTCTCTCGTTTTTTTTGTACTCATTTCCGGACAGGGATTGCATCATAAAAGGGAGTTTATATCACGCAATATAGCTTCCTGCTCATCTTCCGACCACCAGTTGTATTATTCCTTCGGTATCTCCATTGAGGAAGGAAGTACGCTGAGCAGCCCAAGGTAGACCGCAGAGATAAAAAGCACATCAAGCCAGAGCGCGGCCATCATCAGGACAATGTACCAGGGCGAATGAACCGTATAGACCGCCTCCCCGAACCCGGACCCTGATACGATCAGGTCGAGCAGGTTCCCGGAACCGGGAAACCGCGAACCGTTGAACGGAAGCGGACGGTCCGGCTTTACGCCGTCCAGGATGGTAAAATAGGTCAGGAAGTTTCCGATGAACGCAAGAAGGGTGAGACCCAGCCAGCTGTCCCTATTTCTCTCTGGTTTCCTGAACCAGAAGTAGGGGGTGACAACTGCCAGGGTTACGAGGAGGAACATGATGGAAAAGACGGTCAGGGTCCCGACAAGGACTCCGGCACTGGACAGCATTCCGCTGACCGAAATCCAGCAGGTGATGATCAGGACAACGACTGCAACAAGGATCGGAAGATACACCGGCACCGGGTCTGCCAGTTTTCGCATACCCGTAAGTACCAGCCACGGTCCTGCAATGGCAAAGGCAACGAAGAACACGAGGAGAAGAAGCGAGATTGGGTCAAAAAATATAAAAAAATTATAATTTTTGCATTAATAAAAGCGATCGGTTTCAGGACAAGAGGCAGGCCTGCCAGAAATTCCAGAAGAGATTATTTCTCCGCACACGTCCGGAGCTTCTCCCCGAGCCACGGGAGGAAGTCCTTCTTCCGCGACATCACGCCATCGAGATGGACCGGGAGGGACCTTTCAAAGACCGTGGTGAGCAGCCCGGCATCCCCGGCACCATAACAGTCACTCGCGTTGTCCATGACGCTCGTGAAGAGGGCAAGGACAAGGTCGGCCCCGGTTTTGTCCTGAAGCGTCCGCAGCTCACGATGGATCTCCTCCGCCCGCTCCGTGTTCCACGAAAACGACGGCACCATCACCTGCGAGATGATCACCTTCCGGCCGGAGAGGTCGAACTCCTTGGTATCCCGCGAGAGGATGGTGGCAAGGGACACCCCCGAGAGATCCATCCCCTGCTCCAAAAGTTCGATCCCCAGTGCACCCGGGTCTTCACCGGAAACCTTCGCGAGGTATCCCACGGCATCGCGGTCGATCGCTGTGGTGGTGGACATGCGCAGGGCGAGCGTGTCGGAGAGGACCCCGCAGAGGAGGACTCCCGCCACAGCTTTTGACGGGGGTCGGCCGGAGTCCCGGAACTTCATCGCAATGATTGTCGAGGTCGAGCCAACGGGATCATTGAGGAACCGGATGGGTTTCAGCGTCGTGATCGTCCCGAGCCGGTGGTGATCGATGATCTCCACGATCTCCGCTTCCCCGATTCCTTCGACAGCCTGCGATGCTTCGTTGTGGTCAAGGAGGATCACGGGCTTCCGCACATCGTCAAGCAGGGTCGTCCGGGTCAGGACACCGGCGAGCGTCCCCTCTTTGGTGACCACGCAGGCTGCACGGAACTTTGAGGCCGAAACCACCTTCCGCGCCTGCACGAGCGTGTCATCGAACGTGAGGACCGGCACCTCGGTCTCCATCACCTCACGGGCCGGCAGCGAGAGGTTGATCATCTTGCCGACACCAAAGGCGTCGAGGTCAGTGGAAAGGACCGACACCCCGCGTTTCCCTGCCTCCAGAAGGACCCGGTCGCCCACGGGAGCGCCTTCAGCAATGATCAGGCACGCAATACCGGCCGAGATGAAGGCCAGCTGGGCGGGCTCATCATCGCCTACCACCGCGATATCGTTTTTCGTCATCTTCGCGAGGGTGACGTGCAGGGCGTCTATCGCGATGTAGACCCGTCCTTCAAGGATCTCCCGGGCAGCAACACGGATCTCAGCGCTCAGGATCCGGGCAAGCGTTCCCACGGGGATGGGCGTCACCGTCAGCTCTGATATATGGATTTTCCGGAGGTATGCACCGGCAAGGGCGTGTTCGCCGATCATCCCGACCGGCCGTCCCGCTTTATCCGTGATGACAATGTTCCGGATCCCTTCCTTTGCCATCAGGGTTGCAACGTCAATGGTGGGGACGTCCTCGTGGAAGGAAAAGACCGGCTTGTAGCTGATGTCGGAGAGCCGTGGTTCGACCGACTCTATCAGCACCGGTTCCGCGACACCGAAGCGCCGGAGCATCCACTTCGATTCCGGGTTCAGTTCCCCGCACCGTGCCGGGACGGCTCGGCCGGGGGAGTCGCGATTAAGGAACTCCGCGTAGCCGATGACACTTGCCGTGCTGTCGGTGTCGGGCTTCTGGTGGCCGAAAATGCAGATGCGAGTCATGGGAAATGCACCCGGGCAGGCCGGGGTATCAGGCAGTTATGGGCGCTCCCGGGTCTTAAGGTACAGGGCGGTTTGTGACAGCAAAACAGGAAGCAGGTGGCAGGAAACGGTTGCAGGAAAAAACAGAAAACGGGAACGTGGGGGAGCCGTTTTTGGCACTCCTTACTCCCCACCCTTGATCAGGATCTTTGCCTCCGCGGCATAATCCGGGTGAATCTCCTCCTTCACCGCGAGGGAGAGGATGAGGATGATAATTCCCATGATAAGCGAGAGGATGAAGGCGATATCGAACCCGGCGGAAAGCACCTCCAGCTTGATATTGGCCGGCGCTTCCTTCGTGATGTCATAGCTCTTTGCGATCATCACAACGCCGAGAATGAGGAGCGCGTTGTAGGTAGCGATACCGATGGACTGCGGGCCGTTCCGCTCGAGGCTTGTCAGGCTTGAGAGCATTCCTGCCTTGGTCTTGGAAACCGACATCATGATCATCGTGGTTATGGGACTGACGATCAACCCAAGCCCGAACCCGATCAGGGCCAGGGCAAGCATCACAAAGCCGGTGGAGGTGTAGGTCCGCAGCAGGGTCATCAGGAAATAGCCGATAATGAGGGGGATGCTTGCGATAATACAGAGCCGGCGCGGGCCTACCCGGTTGAAGGCAACTCCTGCAATGAGGCCAGCTATCATCATGGCAAAGGAGAGGGCGGTCATGATCAGGCCGGCCGTTGAGGTGTCGTAGCTGTGGACGTACTCGAGGTAGAACGGGAGGAGATAGTTGATCCCCGAGAGGCTGAAGAAGACAAGGATGAGGATCAGGTTCGCAATAATAAAATTCCTCTTTTTGAAGAGCCGTATGTCGAGGACCGGGTCATCGGCGGAGAGCTCGTTTTTCACAAACCATGCAAGCGAGACAACCATGAGCACGACCATGCCGAGGATGACCGGCGAGGTCCAGCCGAATGCCGATCCTTCCGAGACCACGAAGACGAGCGACGCAAGGCCGATGAATGCGAGCACGGCACCCGGCTTGTCAAATTCGCCTTCGCGCTTCACCGGACAACTGGCCGGGATCACTTTTGCGCCAAGAAGGATGGCGATGATGCCGACCGGGATGTTGATGAAGAAGATCCAGTGCCACGAGAGAAACTGGGTGAGGACGCCACCAATGGTGGGGCCGAGCGCCGTGCCGAGCGCTGCAAGCATCATGATGATACTCATTGCCTTGCCCTTCTGGTCGGGCGCAACGAAAGTGGAGATCATGGCAGCGGCAACCGACATGAGCATCGCGGCACCAATGGCCTGGAACATCCGCGACCCGATGAGCGAGGGGAATCCCGCGATGAACTCCGGGAGGAATCCGCAGAAGAACGAGCCGAGCGTGAAGATAGCAAAACCCGAGAGGAAGATCTTCTTGTACCCGAGCGTGTCAGCAACCTTGCCAAAGACGAGCACGCAGCCTACCATGACAAGCAGGTAGGAAGTAGCGACCCAGCTGACAGTGCTGGTCGAGACATTGAAGGACTCGGAGATAGTCGGAAGTGCGATGTTGACGATCGTGCCGTCAAGGCTTGTCATAAACATGGCAAGCGAGATGGAAAAGACGAGAAGGGCGAAGCCCTGTTTTGGTGCGGTGCCGGAGGCCGGATTATCCATTTGTTGGAGTTGTCGGTGCTGCTACATGAGGGTTGCGGAACTGTTGCCGGAGTGCAGAAAAAAAGGGCGGGTGGTAAAAAGAGCGGGGGGTTTTCAAAACAGTTCCGGAGCGTTTATCATATCCGCGACACACCGTTTCCGGCATGAAGGAACAGGCATGCCATGAAAACTATCCGGTATCCACCGTCATCGTCTCAAATCTCGTGCCGCTCCTGATCTGGATCACCGGCGCGTTCATCATCTCCCTTATCGGCCTACCCTGGGCTCTCCTGTATCTTCTCTTTGTGCTTGCGCTCGAGTTCCGGCTCGTGAGCGGGCATTGCCGGGACTGTTATTATTTCGGCAAGACCTGTGCGTTTGGCAAAGGACGGCTGAGCGCCCTGTTCTTCCGGCGTGGCAATCCGGAAGCGTTTACCCGGCTGAAGATCGGCTGGAAAGACCTTGTTCCGGATTTCCTTGTGTTCCTGGTTCCCGTTATTGCCGGGATCGTGCTCCTGGTCTGGCAGTTCTCGTGGACGATCCTTCTCCTCATCATCGTTCTCTTCATTCTTGGATTTGCAGGCAATGCCTTTGTCCGGGGACACCTTGCGTGCCGGTTCTGCAAGCAACGGGAGCTCGGCTGCCCTGCCGAGCGGCTCTTCGATGCAAAGAAACAATCGTAAGGATCTCCAGCGGTTAACGGGCAGAACCCTGGACCGGCCCGCAGGACGGCACCCTTCCGTGAGAACCCCTGTCGGACCAGATCCGGCAACAGCCCGTGGCCCCGGTACATTTCAGAATCTTTTTCGTCTGTCACGCCGACAGGGATTTACCAGTACCCCAATGTGATCCTCCATGAACTGCCGCCCTGTTCTCCTTGTCGTTTTTGTTGTTGTAACCGTTCTTTTCCTCTCTCCCGTGCAGGCCGCTGACCTGTCCGAGGACGAACTGCTGCGAAATGCGCAGAACCTGAGCCTCGAAGTACCGGAAAAGGGCACAGCCCCGCTCGGCTCGCAGGAGTCCATGGTGGAGATGGTCGAGTGGCTGAACGCCTGCAGCCGGGCTCTCGTGGGATTCTTCAATGAGACGATGAACCTGCTGGGGCTCTCGAATACCAGTTACGTGAAGGACATGAACAAGGCCTTTGAGCCTGTGCTCAAGAATCCGCCTGCCATCCGCAAGTAACCGGAGACTTTCCCCTCCATCTTTTTTGTTGGAAAACCGTCCTTGTCCTTTTCACCGGTTTTCCAATCCTTTCCGTTGCTCTCCCGCACGCAAGGTTTATCGTCCCATCGTCCAAGAGGAAACTATCACGCGAACACGTGAGGGAGGTATGGTGATGAGTGATGTAAAATCCAGTGATGCGATGGCGAACCTGGTGAAGTTCATGATCTATCTTGCAATCGTTGCCCTGCTGGCAACGCTCGTGATCTACTTCACCGCTGTGGCACCCTACCAGCAGGTAGTAGCGCCGATGAACCTTTTCTAAAATGAGACGGGCTTGCCGGGCTTGTTGCCCGGCCACCTCTTTTCAGGAATTTTTAGAACCGGATCACGCAAAGGTCGCGGTTGCCGGGGCGGGAGGGATTGCGATACTCCCTTCATGAAAGGGGAAGGGATAGGATCCAAACCCATGTCCTCCACGAGGTGTGGGCTTTGCCAATCCGGGACCGCATCAAACCCGGATTCCTTCATTTTGCATTGCCGACAAACAGGTTTTCCAGAATTACTACCAGTTGCGACACTATTTACCCGATTTGCCTTCGGAGAAATGAAGGCAGGTATGGCGCAATTACAGCGGGGGATCTAAACCCGTCACAGGCAAATTCTGGTGAAGCAGCGATCGGCTGCCGGAAAGCGTCTGTGAGCGTCCATCAATTTCACGATGGAGAAGTAGGGTACAGGGAATGCAGTTTTTCCCGGTTCTACGAGTTAATCTTCCTCGCGGTACGAATGGGGGAAAACGGAGCTCGCAGAAGGGCCAAATTAGTGCTGTGGTGGTGAGTGGCAACAAAGACTCGAAGACTGATGTCTTCTTGTGTCTCATGATTTTTGTGTTCAACATTTCAGAGAAAGTAGCCATTTGGCCGGGAGATATGAAGATTTCAGAATAATGGGTTCTCCGCTTTGGAAACCAGTGAAAGTTCGAGATAAAAAGAAATGTGTGGGGGGCATCGTTAGATCGCAATGTCCCGTCATCGCTGTTTTTGTTCCACTGGGGGAGTAATTTTCGTTGATATTAGCAATTCCATGACTTCTTCGTAATTAAGGTCAGGATTGTTAATTGTGAAGATGTAGAAGGTTCCATCCGCGTCAACAAAATGGTACCATTTGTCCAGAGTCTTTGTTTCAAATTCGAGGTTATAATGTTTACAATTACTGCACGCGGAGATCCTCGACACGGCATTGCCCATTTGAGTATGATGGGTGATCTCAATTGAACCATAGGTCTTCTGTACGGCCACCGTTGCAAGATTGAAATATCTATCATTATCAGTGATTTTTTCCGGCTCAACATCGATACTGACGGTAGTATATTTCCCATATGCCATTGTTGGCGAGAAGAAATTCGCAAGGTTCGTGGTAGTCCGGCCATAGTCCCGCATCGCGGTATCCCCGGGTGTTTTCATCTCCCAGTTTGCCGGATAGGACAGTGTCATAGCGTTACCAAGGGTGACCGATTTCGTCGGGACGGGGGTGCTTGTTGTCGCAACCGGTGTCTGGATTGCGGTCGGTTCCGGGGTCTGGACAACAACAGATGATGCCGGGGTTGATGAAGCAGTTACTTCACCCTTTGCCGGGGCCGCATTGGAAACACATCCTGCCGCCAGAACAATGCCGGCAAGAACGAGAGCGATACACACAGAGAGGAAAAAGGATTTGGTTGTTTTCATGTACACCAAACAGGGAAAATGGTCTATTATACCATCAAAATTGTGGTTTGCATTGCCGCAAACCGGCAGCAGGCAAGGGGTCTCCATGGTCTGCGCCAGCCCTAATGAGCATCAAATCCCCCCATGTACCGGCAAAACGCGTTCTCTGCACCACACCCACTGCACCACATTACACAGGCAATCCCCCTCCGGCAAACCTGTTTAACTTTTTTCAGATTTGCATGTCACCGCATTTGAAAATTTTTTGTGCGATGGTGATCGCGTTTGAAAAATAATTTTCACGGTTACGATCGCACATGAAACGTGAAAAATTCTTCCCAGGAACAGGAGCCGACACAGGAGTGAGCAGGGTCGGGCCAGGGTACTTTTTTTTCGTGAACGGGTTTTCATTTGCAAAGACACCGCGTTTGAAAAATTTCACATGCGATCGCGATCGCGTGTAACATTTTTTCATCGCGATCCCTTTTTTGCTGAAAATCCGGCCGGGACTACAAAAAATGATCCGGAAACAGTCATGGAAGGTGCACCACGTGATCGGACAGATAGCAGAAAAGTGCACTATAATGGTAACAGGTTCGCTGATCGGGCTACGGGGCCGGGGGGTGTCCGGAATATTCCCCGCTCATATGGGATAGGACGAGGGGGCGGCAGGCTGCGATCACACCATAAGGTATAATATTAATTTGACGTAATAATGAACGAACATTATCATATTATTTTATATGATTTTACATATAATATAAAATCGTAGACGTGATTCACCTTCGCTGAAACGTCAGATGAATCCCGCCTGCCCGTAGGCATGAGACAATTATCTTCCGGAATCTTGAAGGTTTTGATCATGCCTCTTAATCTCTCTTTAATGGAGGCCTAAATGAGAATGAAAAAAATCATGAGCATACTGCTGGCACTGCTGCTGGCAGCGATGGTAATTGTACCGTTGGTGAGTGCGGACAATTCAAATTCCGCATCTACTCAGGTAATGAGTAAAGGATATGCTATTTCAGAGAATTTCATCCCCATCGAAACGGCACGTTCCCATGCGACAATAAAAATCGCTGAAAGTGTTGAAACTGGTATGCTGGATGATGTATGGAGTGAGGCAACTATTTCGCAAGAGCCACTCATTATCTACGACATTGATGGAAATCCACTCTTTTACCAATTTACCCTTACAAAGGATGGTAAAAAAATTGGTGAAATCCTATCATCCGGAAACAAGGTCGCAGGAATTTCCATCAAACAATTCAGTGAGCCGGGAGCGTACGATCTTGCAAGTCGTGCAGATTTGGCCAAGAAAATTACAAAAGAACTCTATCCGGAATTTTCCGTTAAGTCAACCCGGATCGTATGTTACAATTACCCGGCTATGGGGGTAATGGTCAACATCATTAATCCACAAACCCATGAAGAAAAATCGTATCTGTATAATGCTGATTCTTTAGAAATCATCTCCATGGAAAAGACCACTCGGGACAACGGTTTGTCTGTTCGATCATACTATGCGGATATACCCGAATCAGCATATCAGGAGCGAATCGCCAATTGGGAACGTGAAGATGCTTATTTATCCAAGATTGCCGATTCCGCGAGAGAAAAAAGTATCAGTATCAGACAAGAAATTAGCAGCCAGAAATCAACGATATCGATGAGTACAGCCATGTATCCTTCGGGTTGTTCTGATACATTGTGTGAAATGCCGAAAGGATTCCCCACGGTTGATCAGGGTTCAAATGGATGGTGTCAGGCCGCAACAGCATGGGTAATATCCAAATACTACCATCCGTCCATGACCAGAACGCTGACAAACGTCGCATCGACAATGCAGGCAGATCCTGTCACAGGGGCTACCTGGAGCAACGAACTCAATTATTACACAAACAGTTATCAGAGCGGAGGGGCGAGCGGGGGCCTTGGAAAAACTAATTCCTATTATCGGACAACCAACCCGTCACTCACGTATGAGATTATCAGGACAGAAATCCTGAACCAGCACCCGCTGAAAGTTGGGTACAATGGTCATTCCCGTGCATGCATTGGATATAGCCGTAACCCGGGCGGGGACACATATTACAAGTTCTCCAATTCGCAGCTCGGAGGGTACCTCCAATGGGAAGCAGCACCCAATCCCTATGGATCAATAACCGGATATCAGACCTATATAATTGTCAATTAATTTTTAAATTTTTTTAACCAATATGCATAATGAGAATGGTGCGATTATGGAAACCAGAACTCTTGTAATTCTCATTTTTTTATTAAGCATCAGCTCCGCAACTTCTGCCTTAACTCCCTCAACATGCGATGCCTACAGTGTTGCACTGAATGGTAACCCGGTAACGACAGCCGTTTCTGGCAGCGGGAACACCATCGCAATAGGTGGGACGAACGGCATGATCGGCTCGTTTTCACCGGACGGATCGCCACAATGGGTTTACCGGCTCAGCGATCCGGTCACCGGCATCTCTACCACATATGATGGCCGGTTCATCGCAGCCACCACGTTCAATGGTGATCTGTTTTACTTCGATGTGAAGGGCATCCTGCTCTGGAACCGGTCCGGATTTGGATGCAACAGCCAGGTTGCATTATCCGGCGATGGGAAGGATGGTTATGTCTTTTCCCGCAGCCCCACACGCGATTTTACCGGGGACACAGTATTCCATTTTACCGGCAACGGGACAGTTCTTTCCCGCCTGCCGGTTCCTGCACCTACGAGTTACGCTCTGTCAACGGATGCCCGCATAGCCGTTGCCAACTCAGGCGGAACAGAGGGCCGCAATTCAATTGTTGCAATTGATGATGATGGAATCCGATGGCAGAAGATAAGCCCGAACCAGTATCGTGTTCCGCTTGTCGCGGTTTCCGATGAATGTAACACGATCGCAGCCGCAGAACCAAGATTGCTGACTACATTCAGCTGCCATGGAAGAGAACTGTGGAATACCTCTACAAAATATATCGTCCGGAGTATCGCAGTCTCGGGTGGCGGGCAGTATATCCTTGCGGGGACCCAGTACCAAATCGTGAACTATAACCGGTCAGGATCGTTGATCTGGGAATATCCTGTCCCGGATTATGCCGCCCATGTCAAAGCGTCCAAAGATGGTTCGAGGATTGTTGCGACAACGCAGCAGACCCTGTATTATCTTGACGGTGATGGTACCGCTCTTTGGCAGCACACGATGAAGGAATGGACGGAGAGCCTGTCGATGTCCGATACCGGGGACCTGATTGCAGCCGGAACGTACAACAATACCTTCACGATATTCGATGGTAGTGGGAATGCAAGGGAGATTGTGCTGGACACGGTTCCAATAATACCTGTTATGACAAGAGTGCAGGAACCGATCGTGAACACATCTGTTGCACCGACACGGTCACAGGCTGCGCCCGTGAGTCTCGTTATCGCAGTGATTGGACTCGTGGGAGGAGGAATATTATTGCGGATCAGGAAATCAGGCACAAAAGCATATTGAGTTCACAGAAGAAAATGGGGAGATAACAATGAATTATAGCGAGAAAGAAAAAACCGCAAAGAAGAAAAAAGGCAGCCTGAATAAAAAAATTCGGAACAATTCAATTCCGCAGACTCATGAAGGAGTCTCGGCATCTTCCCCCTATCTTCCGGACCGGATGGTCGAACAACTGCTATCCGACATTGTTGCCCGTCTCGAACGCATCGAAGAAAAGATCGATGAGAATGTCTATCCTCCGGAATCGGCGATCAAACCGGAATTCATCAAGAGTGTGAAGAAAGCCCAGGCGGATATCAAAAAAGGGAAAGGGAAGACGTACAATTCCATTCATGATTTCTTCAGGGAAATTGAGGCATGAGTTACCGGATCATTATTCATCCTGATCCGACCTCAAGAGGACCCGATTTGATCGATCCCTTCATGTAAATGGTTTTCCCTTAATTTTTCCGGGCCGGTATGATCCGGTCAACTGCTTGTATAGCTGATTAACTTTTTACAAGTCCGATCATGATCGCATTTGAAATTTTTTTATTGCGATCGCGATCGCGTTGAAAATTTTTCAAATGCGATATCACCCGCACCGAAAAAATGAAAAAACTGCCGTGAAATTTTTCTCAGTTCAGACGTAAGGCATCACAACCCGGATCAGAAAAACGCGTTTGAAAATTTTCTCTTGCGATCGTGATCGCGTTTGAAAAATAAATTTTCCGGTTGCGATCGCATTCAGAATTTTTTCATCGCGATCCGATCAAAAATTTTTCAACAGAGCCCATTGTGAAAAAGTTAAATGGATCTGAATGAGTGCCCGGACAGGATCCTGATGCACTCAGTCCACCGGACCTCCCTGCTTTAGCTGTGTCAATCCGGGCCCTCATCGGGCCCGGATCCCCCCCTCCGCGATCTCCGGCAACCAGGTTTCTCAGAAATGCAGCCAGTTGGAAGCGATTTTTCCCGATTTCCCGTCGGAGAAACACAGGCAGGTATGGCCAAGTTGCAGCAGGCGATCTCAACCCGCCATGGGTAAATCTCTGGGGAAGGGGCGATCGGCTGCGTAATAGCGTCTGTGAGCGTCCTGCAGTTTTACGACGGAGAAATGCTTGTGAAGGGGGCATTTGTCCCCCAAATCCGGGATTTTGTCCTCCTCGGGGTGCCGGAGGGAGGAATCGGAGCCCGCAGAGGGGCCGGATTGGCATATCCGGGATCCCTGGCAACCAGGTTTCTCAAAAATGCAGCCAGTTGGAAGGGATTTTTTCCGATTTCCCGTCGGAGAATCGCAGGCAGGTATGGCACAGTTGGGGCGGGGGATAAGGGAAGTTTCAGGAGAGGGGGACCTTATTGAGCGAATAAAGTTAATCAGGCAATCAGAGAGTAGGATTCTAAGATAAGAAAATTTCAGTACAATGGATTACGTCTTTAATGATCGTGATTCAATTCTACCGTCGATATCACAAATTATCGCTGATCCTTTTTTGTAGACATAATTGACTACAATTTTTACATCGCCCTTCCATTGACTCTGGATATTATTTTTCAAAATCTCAATTTTATTAAGGTCATCCCTCTTTTTTGAATTGATATCCTTATTCGTCGTTACACCCCAAATCCAAATCTCAACATCTCTGTCGTCAACAAGTAATATTGATACAACATCATACTCATTTTCTGTTTTTTTCTCATCTTTAAGAATTTTTAAATCAATTGCAGAATACCTTAAGGATATTTTTTTATTGGGTTGTATCAAGGATTCCAGATAACTATAATATTCAAGATCTTTACTTGAAGTAGTGGAATCATTTTTAATATTTTTACACAATTGTTCTTGAGCACATTTTAACAATTGAATTACTTGCCTCGACGGTCTAACTCCAAAATATACGCTCTGCCATTGAATCAATTCTGACCATAAAATTATCTTAAAATAATTCGGATGAGGATATACCTTTTCGATTAACTCATTTTTACCTGAAGATATTGCCGCGTACATCATGTTCATAAGTAATTCATATCGATCTTCCCTATACTGGACATCAACATCTCCAAATCGTATAGCGATTTGTTTAGATCCGTCAATCGAACCGACATTTTTTCTTCTCACATAATCCGCCACATTTTTCAGTAATTCATTATCATAATCGAGTTCGGCGAGTCTTTTAATGAAATTTTTATCGAAGCCGCCAGTCACTTGTTTATTGATAATTCCTTCAAACATCGCCTTATGTAGCTGATTTACACGAATATTTGGATAACATGTGAAGAGAATCTTTTTGCATATTCGCAAAAAATTTTTTGCCTGTGGGCGACGATTTGAATCTTCATAGCAGTAAGCTAGACCCAATTGATCTCCATTATCACGTAAAAAGCAAATCACCCTACTACGCAAGTGATCTGTCAAGATTTTTTTCTCTTGGATAATTGCACATTCAACATTTTTTGGCAATTCTTCTTCATGGTTAGATAAGTCAATATTCCAAGTTTTCCATGAATTCAAAATCACAGAATTGAAAACATCTGTCCCAGCTTTTAGCCGAAATAATCTTTTTTGTAAGGAATCATCATCGAGATAACTATCAGTATTTAATCCGAATAGTTGAGGTAGGCTGATATTATCGTTTATTAGTTCTTTAGTGAGGGCTCTTTGATATAATGCGGATGCTGTTTGGCTTTTCAAATCCTCGTAAAGAGTATCTAACAGGTATGATTGGATAGACTCAATAAAAAGCCAATTTGGGTTTTCCTCCTCTGATACAGTTTTTATCAAACCATCAATATCAACGTGGATACCAATCGTACCTGCAAATGTGATATCACGAATTACAAAATCCAAAAGATTCAATCGAGAAACAATATCTCGCCATTCACAATCAGGACAAATTAGAATCTTTAAAGATTCGTTGAAAGAAAAGCCAAGTTGATTTTTTTCCGATTCTTTTTGTTTTTTTAAGATACTAATTATTTCAGCATTTTGACAGTATTTGAGTGCTGCAATCCAATAATGCACTTCATCCCATCGATTTTTATTGATAACATCCAAAAGCCAGTCTCTAGCATCTGTTTCTCCTTTTTGTTTTGACTCACATTTTTTTTCACAAAAAGAACATGGGTTAACCTGTTGAATAAGGCAGTGTACCTAAATTGCTGTAAAATCAGCAGCCGCAGTATCCAAAGAGATGATCTCATTCTTCACAGATAAATACCGGTTACCGGTGATCCATTCCTCGTTAATATCGATGAGGATCGAACCGGC
>Ga0302251_1000137_pt1 | contig 85566 bp, 78 predicted proteins | sample AAG_RA_Gln_MG_FD_193534 | JGI IMG/M metagenome (GOLD analysis project Ga0302251, IMG submission 193534) | Enriched activated sludge microbial communities from anaerobic digester in WTTP, New Holstein, Wisconsin, United States - AAG_RA_Gln | ecosystem: Engineered > Bioreactor > Anaerobic >... | reverse complement strand
ACACCTGCATGGTCGTTTCCCCGGTGATGGAGCGGTACAGGGCAATTATGGTCAACAGCGGCAAGGCGCTCGCTTATGTCCCGGACATGTGCGGGGGGCTTTCCCGGATCGGGACGATCGAGGAGTGCGTGAGGGTGGGGACGGAACACTAAGGAATCGATCTTTAAAAGAAAGTCCACGATTTGCGAGGGTGACCCCCTCCCTCCCCCAGAGGGGGAAGCCGCCCAAGGGGAGTGCCCCCTTGACCCCCATACCGATCACAGAATCTCAAAAGTCCATTCTTTACCTCAACCGACCTGCCCGCCGCGCGACCCGACGAGGCGTCGCGCTGGGCGGGGACCATCGCAAATTTATCCAACACATAAAAAATCCGATTTTTTTAATGTCCGATTAGGAACGACTGTATTCCTTCTTCACAACCCCGCCACAAATCCCGGCCCGAACAGCACGATAAAGTACACGACCATCAGCGCAAACCCGAGCGGGAGCCCGACCTTCGCCCACTCCCGGCTCGTGATGCCGATCTTTCCCGCGGAGATGATGTTGGGGATGTTGCCGGGGATCAGCATCCCGCCGGAGATGAGGAGCCCCATCAGGGCGCTTTTTATCTGCTCTTCCGTAAGAAGCGGGCTGATCTCTGCGGCGGTGAGGGTCGCGTTGTCAAGCACGGCCGAGGTCATGTTCACCCAGTACAGGGCAGTAGAGGGGATCCCGACAACGAACTGGATGATGAGCGGCCGGAAGCCCTCGCCGAGGAAGACGAGCGCCATGATGAAGAGGTAGACCTTCGCGGCACGGATGATGACTTCCCGGATAGAATCGCGCTGGAGCCGGCAGGAGAGCTCCCCGCGGGGAAGCCCGCTGCGCTGATAGAGCACAACGCCCATGATCCCGAGCACGAAGACCCCGGGGACAAGGTACAGTCCCAGCAGGTCGGCGAGGTAGCCGAACCCCGCATAGTACGGCTCCCCGGCGAGCTTGGAGACTGCGATCGTGGAGAGCGGTTCGCCGAGGGGGGTGAGTGCCGCGCCGAGCCCGATGGAGAAGCAGGAGACGACCGTGATGGTGATCTTCTCGCCCCGGTTGATGGGGAGGGCGCAGACCATCTCGACGAGGATGATCGCGGCGAGGATCGCGGACATGACGCTTGCGAGCAGCCCGAGGACCACGATCATGAGAAAGATGATCCAGTGGAGGGAGACATGCTCCACGATCCATTCGATCCCGTGCTGGATGGGCCTGTGCCAGAAATAGATGATAAACCCGACGAGGAGGACGATCTGGACGATACCGACCGGGATGCCAAAGAGCGTGGTTGCTTCCAGCGGGGACGTGAGCGCCTCTTCGACAATGGCGATGCTCCACCCGAAGGTCTCGCCTTCGAGGGTTGCAAACCCGGCGAGCGTGAGGGAGAGGACCCCGCAGGCAAAGAGAAAGGCTTCGAGGTTCTCTTCCACCTTTTTTACGAGGAACGGGGCAGCAAGGACAATGCACAGGATCAGGAACAGTCCGCAGTTGACCGCGAGCATCGTATCAGTCATGGATGGAACCCCTCTCCCGTTCAGCCGGGAAATGTCCTGTATGTATCTGTCCTTCCGGTGTAAATTCCTTTACGGGACCTTCCGTTTGTGTTCCCTGAACGGAGTTGCTGCTGAACCCTCGTTTCCGAAATCGGCTGTTCCCCCGCTGCGATCCTGTCGTGGACCGCCTGAATGCGGGGTCTTTTCCGATCCCCCCCGCGGAGCGAAACACTTATTGATCATCGGCAGGGAATGAGATTGAGGCTGGCAGCAATGGAACCGGAACAGACGATTGAAGAGCTTATTGCACAGCTGAACGCTTCGTCCCTGGACGACCGGCATGCCGCGATCCGGAAGCTTGCGGAGACCGGGGAAGGTGCCGTAGTGCCGCTCATCGCGGCGCTTGAGAAGGCGGATGCGAACGATGCGCGGTGGTATCTCGCCGTTGCTCTCGCAAAGACCGGCCCCGCCATCATCCAGCCCGTCATCGACGCAATGGCCCGGAACCCGGACCGGGAGTTCCGGCGCTATGCGGCGGCAGCGCTCGGCGAACTCGGGGAACCGGCCGTCGAACCGCTCATCGCGGCACTCGCGACGGACGACCGTGAACTGCGGGGCGCCATCTCGCTCGCGCTCTGCCGCATCGGGAAGCCTGCAGTAGAGCCGCTCACCCGGCGCCTGAACGATGCAGACGAGATCCTCCGGTCGTGCGCCGCCCTCACCCTCTGGCAGATGGGAGAGGACGGGCTCTCGCCCATGATCGGGGAGGCAAAGCGGGGAACTGAGGAGAAGGCGTAAACCTTCTTTATTCTTTTTTAGTAAAGCACCAATTCAGTCCCTGACTTTTACCGGAACAAAACGTTTGCCCCCCTCTTGCGCCACGGATCGAAGAAATTCGTTCTTCTCCTGATTCGGGTCTGGTGACCCTCATCACAGTCCCCCCTTGGGGGATGGGGCGCATTATGATGAGACGGGGTCGGTTACAGACAAGACATCATTATCGTGGTATGGGGGTCGCCTCAACGGCGAGGGTGGGTTGGAATGGTCATCAGGACCATGACCATGGCGAGGCCCAGGGGAATATCTGAATAACAAGGATTTGAAAAAATCAAGAAGAACCTCCGAGCCAGATTGGCATGTTTCCCTGTCGATAATCTCTCCAAAGTTAAGATCTGGGGAATAATCAACTATTTTGAAAATATTTCTCACATTTCCTCTCAATTCCTTCAGATAACCTGAACGTTCAGTAATCCGCTTACCATCCCACAAACGAACAGATAAATTCCCTCGGAAACCATCATACCGGTATGCTGGTGCGATCGCCCGCGATGGAGGCGTACGAGAATACGTTACGGGCAGGGCTCGATTCCGCGATTGCGCTCGCGAAGCAGGCGCGTGCGAAAGGTATCGACCCGTCGACCGACGTCGAGATCCCGATCGCGAGCGACCTTGCCGACCGGGTGGAGGCGCTGCTGGGGATCAAAGGCGTGGCAGTCCGCATCCGGGAACTCGAGGCGACAATGTCCCGGGAGGAGGCGGCGCTTCGCATCGGCGACGACTTCGTGCAGAAACGGTTCGGGGAGACGAACCGGGAGGAGATCCTCGACCACGCGATCCGAACCGCAATGGCGCTCCTCACTGAAGGCGTCGTGTCGGCCCCGACCGAAGGGATCGCGAAGATCGGGCTCGGGAAGAACGACGACGGGACCGAGTACCTGAAGATCTTCTACGCGGGTCCGATCCGGAGCGCGGGCGGGACGGCGCAGGCGCTCTCGGTGCTGGTCGGGGACTACGTGCGCCGGGCGCTTGGGATCAACCGTTATATCCCGCGCAACGAGGAGGTCGAGCGGTACATCGAGGAGATCCGGCAGTACAACAGCATCATGAACCTCCAGTACCTGCCGAGCGACCAGGAGATCTCCCTCATCGTTACCAACTGCCCGGTCTGCATCGACGGGGAAGCGACCGAGCAGGAGGAGGTCTCCGGGCACCGGAACCTCGAGCGCGTGGAGACCAACACGGTCCGGGGCGGGATGGCCCTCGTGCTCGCGGAAGGGCTCGCGAGCAAGGTGGCTAAAGTCCAGAAGAACGTCGACAAGATGAAGATCCCCGGGTGGGAGTGGCTGGACAAGCTCTCCAAGCAGAAGACTGTCGACGGGACGTTCGTGATCAAGCCGCTCGACAAGTACCTCCGCGATTTGATCGGGGGGCGGCCGGTCTTCTCCTACCCGATGCGGAAGGGTGGATTCCGGCTCCGGTACGGGCGGTCGCGCAATACCGGGTTTGCCGCGGCTGGGCTGAACCCCGCGACGATGCACCTGCTCGGGGACTTCCTCGCGACGGGGACGCAGATGAAGACGGAGCGGCCCGGGAAAGCCTGCGGAGTCGTGCCGGTCGACTCCATCGAGGGGCCGACCGTCCGGCTCAAAGACGGCAGCGTGCTCCGGGTCGACGATGCGGCAACGGCAAAACGCCTCCTTGCGCAGGTCGACCGGATCCTCGATGTCGGGGAGATCCTCATCTCGTTCGGGGAGTTCATGGAGAACAACCACCCGCTCGTCCCGTCCGTGTACTGCGAGGAGTGGTGGCTGCTCGAGGGCGGGAAGCGCCGGCCGAAGGATGAAGAGGAGGCGCTCGCGTTCGCCCACGGCGGGGCATACCTGTATCCCGCCTACACGTGGCTCTGGGACGACCTGACCTGCGGGCAGATAGCGAGGCTTGCGGACGCGGTCAGCGCGACCGGGAGGATTGCAGGGGACGGGCTCGTGCTCCCGAAGGGGGCTGATGTGAAACACCTGCTCGAAGAGCTCCTCCTTCCCCACACGCTCCGCGGGGAGGAGATCGTCATCCCGGCATACCGTTCGTTCATTGCCTGCCTCGGTCTCGATGAGAATCTCGGCAGGCGGCAGGGCGTGGCCGGTGCCCCGGAGGACGACCCGCTGGCGCTTGTTGCGCACCTCTCCGGGCTGAAGATCCGGTCGCGGGCGGGGACCCGGATCGGCGGGCGGATGGGCCGGCCCGGCAAGTCGAAGCCCCGGAAGATGTCGCCCCCGCCCCACGTCCTCTTCCCGCTGGGCGAATCCGGCGGGGCCCGCCGCTCGTTCCAGGAGGCATCGAACCACACGCAGGAAGCGGACGCCGATTTTGCCGGGATCGATTTCCAGAAGGAGGGCGGCGTCATCGAGATCGAGGTCGGGAGGCGCAGGTGCACGGGGTGCGGGACCGAGACCTACAAGAACCGGTGCCCCCAGTGCGGCGGGCATACCGTGCCGGTCTACTCCTGCCCGAAATGTAAGTGCGAACTCGACCGGCCCCTCTGTCCCCGCTGCGGCACCCCGGCGGTCTGCCAGCAGAAGACGACCGTGAACGTCAAAGACGAGTACCTGAAGGTGATGGAGCGCCTCCGCCTGAAGTCTGACAGCGTGATGCTCGTGAAGGGTGTGAAGGGCGTCATCTCCCGGGAGAAGACGGTGGAGGCGCTCGAGAAGGGGATCCTCCGCGCCCGGCAGGAGGTCTATGTCTTCAAGGACGGGACGACCCGGTTCGACATGATCGACCTGCCCTTAACCCACATCCGTCCCCGCGAGGTCGGGGTTTCCGTGGAGCGGCTCCGGTCGCTCGGGTACGAGCGCGACATCGAGGGAAATCCCCTCACCGACCCGTCGCAGATCCTCGAACTCCGCCCGCAGGACATCCTCGTCTCTGACTCCTGCGCGGAATACCTGATCCGGATCGCGAAGTTCATCGACGAGCTGCTGGAGTCCGTGTACGAACTCCCCGCGTTCTACAACGTCAAAACCCGCGACGACCTCATCGGGCACCTCGTCATCGGGCTCGCGCCGCACACGAGCGCCGGCGTGCTTGCCCGGATGGTCGGGTTCACGAGCGCCAACGTCGGCTACGCCCACCCGTTCTTCCATGCCGCCAAGCGCCGGAACTGTTTCCACGGGGACACGGTGATCGAGGTCTATGACGGGAAGGTCTGGAAGTCCGTCCCGATCCGCCAGTTCGTGCTGGAAAATTTTGACGTGAGCCGACCGGGCATCGACCGGCTCGGGACCTACTACTCGGACCCCGTCCAGCCGTACTACACCCGCGCTGTCGACACCGGCGGGACCATCCGGCTCCGGAAGATCACCTCGGTCTCGATTCACCGCTCGCCAAAGACCCTGATCCATTTCCTGACAAAAGGAGGACGAAAGCTCGCTGTCACGCCGGACCATGCCATGCTGGTCTGGGATGTCGCCTACCTCCGCAAGATCCGGGCGATGGAGCTGAAGGTGGGGGACGCCGTGCCGGTCCTGCTCGGCACCGCGGTGATTGCCGACCGGATCGTTGCCGCCGATACCGTGCCCGCACCCGACGACCGGGTCTACTGCCTGACCGTTGATGCCGACCACACGCTGCAGGCGAACGGGATCTTCACCGGGCAGTGCGACGGCGACGAGGACTGCATCATGCTCCTCCTCGACGGGCTCCTCAACTTCTCGCGCTCGTTCCTCCCCGAGAACCGGGGGGGCTCGATGGACGCCCCGCTCGTGCTGACGAGCCGGATCGATCCCGCCGAGATCGACAAGGAGAGCCTCAACGTGGATGTCTGCCGGTCGTACCCCCTCGAAGTCTACCTCGGGGGGCTTGCCTACCGGAAGCCCAAGGAGATCGAGAAACTGGTCGACCGGGTCGAGCGCCGGCTCGGGACGCCCGCCCAGCTGGAGGGGTTCTTCTTCACCCACGACACCTCGGACATATCCGCGGGGCCGAAGGAGTCGGCCTACACCCAGCTCAAGTCCATGCTCGAGAAGCTCGAGGCAGAGCTCTCCCTCGCCGAGCGGACCCGGGCTGTCGATGCCGACGATGTCGCGGAGCGCGTGCTGAACACGCATTTCATCCGGGACCTCATGGGCAACCTCTCCGCGTTCTCCAAGCAGAAGTTCCGGTGCATGAAGTGCAACACGAGCTACCGGCGCATGCCGCTTGCGGGCAAGTGCACGAAGTGGCGCGGCAAGGGGATCTGCAACGGCAACATCGTGCCGACCGTCCACGAGGGATCGGTCAAGAAGTACCTGGAGATGTCCAAGAACCTCTGCAAAAAGTACAAGGTCTCCGAGTACACGAAGCAGCGCGTCGAGGTCCTCGACCTTGCGATCACCTCCACGTTCGGCGAGGAGAAGCAGCAGCAGCTCGGGCTTGCCGATTTCCTGTGATTGCGCGGGGACGGGAGGGATCGCAGATCCTGGTAACCTGAAGGGAGGCAGATGCCGAACCTTCAGGTCTGAGGACCTCCAGGATTCTCCTGTAACGGGTCTGAGAACCCTCCAGTCGAAGAACGCTTGTGGATTCTTCTCATGTCGTGCGGCGAAAGCACCTCGCTGGTCGAAGAACACTGATATGTTCTTCTCCCGTTCGGATCTGATGATCCTCACTCATCCCAGATCCTTTTACGATCCAGGCCCGAATTGCCGGGTGCGCGCGAGGGCATCTCCGTGGCCAACAGAGGCAGACTCAGGATAGTGAACAGCAGGGGGGAATACGATCCCTCAGTTGTCAAAGGCTTTTACTATCCTTAACCAATAATATTCTGAGCGAGAATACCCAAGTGGTCAACGGGGATTGACTCAAGATCAATTCGCGCAGGCGTTCGCAGGTTCGACTCCTGCTTCTCGCATTCATGGTGAATTTTTCTGATTGATTATCGTGGCTCTCTTTTAAAAAAATGATTCTCCCTCGGATCACATCTCCCGATCAACGACGAAGGAGATCTTGACGTTGGAACGGTATTCCACGATTTTATTGTTCTCGATCTTTGCCGTGCAGCCCTGCAGGTAGACCGATTTGATGTTCCTGACGGTCTTGGAGGCCTGTTTCACGGCGTTCATGGTCGCATCTTCCCAGCTCTTCTTCGAGCTCCCGATCAGCTCGATGATCTTTACCACGGTTGGTTCATCCGATCCTGCCATTTCCTGTTCCTCCCTGTTCTCCTTCCCCGCCGTTAACATTCCGGCGGGCAGCGACTGCGGAGACGATCGCCGTCACCTGGAGAGCACTCAGATCGTACGGGGGCAATAAGGGTTGCGGATCCTTTCAATCCGTGAAACGTCCCGGGACAAGGAAGATCCGGCAGGGCTCCATGCCGATACGTCAGGAACAGGCGGGTGATACGGGGGGCAGGGCGATCTCTCTTCGTTAAATTGTCATGAAATACTACCGGGTTAACCCCCGAATTATTCTTCTCATCCGACGGCAAAAACCAGAAATCCGTGATACCGGATTTCATCGAGAGAAAGGATACCGTTTTTCCGGGAGCACTCCCGGGGGGGCGGCTCCAAGTCGCCCCCGCCGTGCGGGCGTCCCCCTTTGCGATATTTCCAGATGGTGAATGCAGATACGTCAGAAAACCGGATACCCCGATCCACGGATATCACCGGTGGGGGCTGCCCCTGCGGCAGGGCGTCAATTGTCGTTCTGCGACATCCGGCTCAAGAAAAGGCCGCGTGAATCGCGAGGATGAGGTGCAAAGGTGCTCCTGTTTCCGGAACGTGAGGAGAAAAGAAGTGCCCCGGAAGGTCACACTCAGGATGCATCCCGGCCCTGGTTCCTCGGCGTCTTTGTCATTCCGCAGGACTTTATGCCGTTATGTCCAGCGGATTACCCTCGGATCAGAAGGACGATCGCGGCAAATTCCGAAACGGCCCTGTTGAACGATGTCTTCGACGGTTTCAGGTCGTTCGCCGTTTGGACCTGAGACCTCATCGGATCACAACGTTTTACCGTATCCATCCTTTTCCGGCCCAGTGAACACGATCTCTTTTGGCGCTCTCCGGTCCCGCGGCCGAGCGGACCCGGAGAACTGATCGCATCCCCCTCTGCATTCTGGCACTGGCCTCCCTGAGGCACACTCCCCATTATCCTGCGATCCCATATAACCGCGGTCAGTTTTCAGATTTTGAAGGACGGAGGTAGTTTCAGATTTTTTCATACGGGGAAAGGTTCAAATGAGCGGGCACATTCCCGGCATTTTGGCGGTGTTGTGACCTGCCATCAGGAAGGAATGCGAATCCGTCCTTCGTTTCCGGCCGACCCGGTCTTCAACAGGGTTTTATACCCGGGAAAAAAGAGTACCGTGACGCGTATGAAAATCTGGTTTTTTTCCATTATCCCGCTCCTCCTCGTTGCGCTCGCGGCACCGCCGGCTTTGGCATTCACCGCGGACCGGCTCGTCCTTGCTATTGATACCGCGGGAGATGCAGATCTTACCTTTGACTATACCCTCAGCTGGCCGGAGAAGGTCGTGTATTTCGTCGTCCCCGGGAAAGAAGAGATCGTGACCGGGGCGATCGGCAGCAGGTACCCGAAGGTGACGGTGTCCGATGTCGTGGTCGGGGCAGACCGTTCGTCGCTCACCCTTGAACAATTCGCCTCCGTTTCAGAGGGTGTGGCGGGGACGACCTACCGGACTCCCGCGGTCTCCTTCGCTGTTGCCGGGGATATGCTCGCGGACTACCCGGATATCGCCCGGTTCATCCTGCCGGACTTCTCGCCATCTGTGACAATCATTGCGTTGCCGGACGGGAAGGAGTTCAGGTACGATGATGTGGACGCGATCCCGACGATAACGTATACTGTACCGACTTGACCGCGTCTTTACCGTTTTTAATTTTTTTCATTCATTTCAGGGATAATTCTCCCGTTTTCCTTTACGAAATCTTCGGTGATGGGGTCCGAAGCCATCAACCGCGTTTTTGTCAGACAGGATGCCTTTGAAAGGAGGGATCTGCATTATCCATTCAACCGTTTCTATTAAAATGTTGAGAGCCTCATTTCTGTGATAGATATATCCATAAAGCGTGGGGATTTCTGCCTGCCGAAAAAACCTGCACATCCGAACCGGCCCGATCCACCTGAAACTATCAGCTGCCAGCATCGCGTCAGTCAGAATCGGAGAAGAAGCGTCCTATGAAAAAAGAGCTGGACTATTCTGAAACAATCAGCGGTCTCGTTTCCATGAGATCCGATATCTTCCGGGCAGTTAAGCTTGTCTTTACCTACACACCATACTGGACGATCGCCGGTATCATCCTCGTTATTATCCTCGGGCTTCTCCCGCTGGCTACACTTTACGTGATGAAACTGCTTGTGGATACGGTAACCCTGGGGGTTGCATCCCCGGATCGGAGCATCATTGCCGGCAACCTTACGGTTCTGATCATCGCCGCAGTCGCCCTCGCGGTGTTCACCTCGGTCTTCTCCGCCCTCTCATCGTACGCAAGCGAGGTCCAGTCTCTCGTCATGACAGACAGGATCTCCACGATGATCCAGTCCCATTCCATTGCCCTCGACCTCGCGTACTACGAGAACCCGGCGTACTATAACACCCTTCACCGGGCTCAGGCCGAGGGCCCCTCGCGCCCGTCAATGATCGTCTCAAACCTTGTGCAGGTCGGGCAGAGCAGCATCTCGATTGCTGCGGTCGGGGCGCTCATCGTCTCATTCAATCCGCTTGTCGGGATCATCCTTGTTCTTTCAACGATCCCGGCCGCCCTCGTGCGGGTCTGGTTCTCGAAGAAAAACTTCAACCTGCGGCAACGCCAGACGGAGGCAGAACGGAAAAGATGGTACTACCACTGGATCCTGACGGACTTGCGCTTTGCAAAAGAGGTCCGCCTGTACCGGCTGGGGTCATTCTTCAGGGAGAAACATTCAAAAATCCAGGACGAACTCCGGACCGCCCGGCTCGCCCTCTCCCGTTCGCGTGCAGGATGGGGTATCGCTGCCCAGGGATTCGTGACGGTTGCAGTCTTCGGGTCCTTTGCCGTCATTGCGTTCATGACCATCGAGGGAAAGATCACTCCCGGTGACATGGTGATGTACTACATGGGATTCCAGATGTGCATTGGGTATGTACAGAATATCTTCGGCGGCATAAACTCCCTGTATGAGAACCAGCTCTTCTTAAAAAACCTCTTCACATTCTTCGATCTCAGGCCGCGGCTGAAGGCTCCGGAAAACCCGGTTCCGCTTCCTGCCCAGATCCGGAAGGAGATCCGCATGGAGGGCGTTACGTTTACGTACGCGGGGAGGGAGAAACCGGTGCTCGAGGACGTTTCCTTAACTCTTCACAAGGGCGAGGTCATTGCCCTTGTCGGGGAGAACGGTGCCGGCAAGAGCACGCTCATCAAGCTCTTCTGCCGGCTGTACGAACCGGACCGGGGGAGGATCACCGTCGACGGGAAGGACCTCAGTTCCGTCGACCCGGAGGAGTGGCAGAACCGCATCTCGATCCTGTTCCAGGATTACGTCCGCTACTTCCTCACGGCGAAGGAAAATATCGGTATCGCAGACGTCAGCCGGCTGGAAAATGCTGCCCGTGTAAAACATGCGGCACTGCAGGCTGACGCCGACGGTGTTATCCAGAAACTTCCCGGGGGTTACGAGACGGTCCTTGGCACCTTCTTTGAGGGAGGAAAGGAGCTCTCTATCGGGGAATGGCAGAAGGTTGCACTTGCGCGGGCTTTTTTCCGCGATGCTGAAATCGTCATCCTCGATGAACCGGCAAGTTCCCTGGACGCGCTTGCAGAGGCCGATATCTTCGGAAAATTCAAGACGATCATCGGGGAACGGTCGGCAATCCTGATCAGCCACCGGTTCTCGACCGTGCTCATGGCAGACCACATCTACGTGCTCGAACAGGGGCGTATCGTCGAACATGGGAGCCATGCTGATCTTATGGCGCTGAATGGCCGGTACGCCCGGATGTTCCACGCCCAGGCAGATCCCTACTGCCGGTAACCGGGAATGATCCTGTCAGCGGGACCGGATGAGATCGATCCACCGCCGGAGGTATGCCAGCGGAATGTCGATTGCGGAGGGAGAGTACCGGTATTTCCCGAGTCTCTCAACCGGCGGAAAGATGGACCAGGAGAGGAACACCAGTTTGTTCCTGATCCCGGGTATTTTCCGAAGACTGTCGTAGAGCGATGGATCCTTGTACCTTTTTCTTTTCCGGGACTCTTCCCAGATGCGGATATCCTCTGCTGAAGGCGGAAGGGCAGGCGCAAAACCGGGGGATCCCACCGGAACCTTAACCCCGCACCAGAGATCTGCAGTGGTGAGTGCGAGCTGAAGAGGGACTGCCATGTGCATTCCGGCACATTCTGAACGGAGCCTCTCCCAGTTCTCCGGCACCTGAAGGAGCGCGTCCATGAGATATGCAAGATCGCAGATCCAGTCGATCCGGATTTTTTTGTGCTGGACGATGGTATGGAATATCAGGTAGAGAAGGTGATCCATAGGATCCAGGGTATAACAGGAAATGTCGCTGGAGCGGATGGGAATTTTCCGGGCGAAAACCCCTGAAAGCCAGTCATCGGGAAAGATTTTCAGAGAATAAGAGGGCGTCCAGTGCATTTCGATTTTTACTCCGGACATGGGGAGAGAATAATTATCGTGGTGCACTTCGGATTGCGGGTTGGCGAAGTTCCTGACGGGGCAGGAATATCCCAGAGCTCGCAGGACCCTGTCGCAGGCATCCGCATGTTCCGGCTGAACGAGAATGTCAACATCATATGACTGCCGTAGTGCCGGGTCTTTGTAGATCGTGCGGGCAAGTGCCTGCCCTTTAATGAGAAGGACCGGTATCCCTGCATCCTGCAGGGCCGAAAAAACCGGTTGTACCCGCTGCCCGATGAGAAGGTTCCTCGCAGCACCCCGGAAAAAAATCCTGTCGATGCGGGCAGATGCCTCCCGCGGAGGGCGGCAGGGCTCCGGCCAGGTGCTGATATGGGATCTCATGAGGAAGATAATCCGGTGCCTCCGGAGAATCTCGATGAGGTGGTCCCATTCCTTCCTGGTATTTACCGGCGGAGCACGCGGAGTATTTCTGACTCCCGCCACCACATACAAGAGCACATCGTCGGGGAACGAGAGGAGATTGCCCAAGGTGTCGCCGATGAGGGGCACTTCTGTATGAAATTTCCTGATGGCTTCGGCCGGGGGAAGCACCATTCTGTCTTGTTCCGGAATCTGCGGTGCCTGCATAGGATGGATTGCCCAACTCCCGTGATCTGTATTCCTGTTGAAGCAGTAAAGGATTGTGTTCGGTTCAGGCACAGGCACTGCGGCCAGGATGAGGCACCGCTTTGGTTCCTCCATATGGGATGGGGCAGAATCATCAGGACGGACCGGAGAAGGGATTTAATTAACTAAAAAACCTTCATGATACTATGGTTCACGTCCCGAAACCCGTTTCCCGGGATTTCCGGGATGGTAGTTCCCCCATATCTTCCTCCTTCCCTGCATTCAGTTTCCTCTGCATCCTCTTCTTTCTCTTCCTTGTAGTTACCCCCGCAGTCGCCGCGGATTCCGGCAATGATACGGCCGGAACGGGAACGGTTCCTGCCAATACGACCGCCGGCAGAAGTGGTCTGGATGAGATGAACAGGACGCAGGTTGCAGAGTACGCGTATGATATGGTCTACAAGGGGATCGAATGCTCCTATGCCGGGAATTATGCATGCACGAAGGCATCGTTCGATGCGGCACACATCGCCCTGCCGAATGATTCGGGAGTTATGTACAACTACGCTGTTGCCCTTGCCAACATGAAACGGTACGCCGAGAGCGTCGAGAAGATCGATCAGGCCCTTGTTTCGGACCCGGAGGAGCCCTACCTGTGGTATTTACGCGGGGCGGTACTCAGAAAAGCCGGTGATTTTGCCGAATCCGGGCGCAGCTACGAGCGGGCAGCGGACCTGGATCCCGATATGGAAGTTTCGTTTTTCGATCACTATCCCGCGAACTTTATCCAGGACCGTATCATGAAGAATATTGCGTACATCGTCCTTCTCGTAGGATTCGGAGTGCTCGGGATCTATATCTGGTTTAATGAGAAGAGGCGTTAAGGCCGGATAAAAATCCCTGGTCCGGTCCCCGTGCTTTGGGAACCCCGCCATAGTGAATTTTTCTAATGATTATCTGCCGGTGACAGATTTTCGGGAGCCTTCTCCTTGTACCCGAGCACGGCAGCACGTGCATGGGCAACCCTGCAGAAGTAGTCAACCCGTGAATCCATCTTCCCGCTCTCAAGAAAGGAATGCCCCGGGCACCAGAGGCAGAGGTTGATGATGCGGCACTTCCGGCAGTATTCGAGAAATTCCGGATTATTCGACCGGAGACCCCGGACGCGGGGGACGGTCTGCTCCCACGCCTCCTTCAGGGTGCCCGCCCGGAGATCGTAGAGTGTCTCCGGAGCCCAAAGGGTTGAACAGAGCCGGAATTTCCCATCGTAGCTGACCGAAAAGCTGCCATTGCCCGCACCGCAACGGAAGAGATGATCGCAGAGTTCGTCACGGCACTCCCCGAAGATCAGGGAGTCGCAGCTCCTCTGCAGGGCGGAAGATCGTTCCTTGTCCGCCTGTTCTACGGCAACGATATCTTCGGGACTCAACCGTTCCGCCCTGATCTCGGCATTCCGGGTTTCATTCCCATCGAACCGCAGGTTGAGGAGCGGATCGAAACGGAAATAGTCCTTGGTCCGTGCCCGGCAGAACTCCGATATTTTCTGAAACTCGTGGTAATTGGAACGGAGCGCCATCGCCTTGAGCCGTACCTTGATGCCGCTGTTGAGGAGCAGGTTGAGACCATTGATGAAGGCTTTATACGAGCCGGGACGCCGGGTGACCTTCTCGTACGTCTCCCGGGTTGCGCCATACACGCTCACCTCGATATCCCGGGGGGGATATTTTTTGAAGAGTTCGATGTGCTCGGAGCGGATCATCGTCGCGTTCGTAAAGACCGAGATGAGAAGCCCCTTGCGTTTCAGGAGGAGGTACAGCTCGGCAAAGTCCTCGCGGAGCAGGGGCTCCCCGCCGGTGATGAGCACCCAGAGTGCACCGAGCGCGATCGCTTCATCGGCAATCCTGCCTATCTCGGGGATAGTGAGTTCTTTTTCCTTTGCTGCACGGTCGCCGGCGGGGAGATTGATGTAGCAGTGGGTACAGTCATTGTTGCACCGGGCAGTAACCTCGAGATCGAACGAGAAGACCTTCCTTCCGGACTTCATCTTATCCCAGAGAGGGAATTGTTGGATTTGCTGTGATTCTCCGATATATTCCGTCATGAAAAACTCCGTATGAAAGCGACAACAGATCCGGCTTTCGAGAGAAAATACCGGAGGCGGCCGTTCCGCGAGAGCAGGGCGATGACATAACGCTCCGGCCCAAGACCGAGCCTCACGGGTTTTCCTGCACGCTCGACCCGGATCACCCGCCCGGCTATGCAGTCATAGGGGATAATTCCGTCATCCTCCCGGGTATTATCCCCCCGGATGCGGCATCCGCCGTCCTCGAGTGCGACGACGCGGTGGACGACGAACGCCTGGGAATGGGGCGGGCGGACGAACCCGACAACGTCCCCGGGCCGGCATGTTGCCGGGTCGCAGGGGGCGATGGTGATGATGTCCCCGTCGCGGATGAACGGGCTCATGCTGGTGCCCGGGGCCGAGAACCGGAACGGAACGCCGCGGTGAAGGATCTCGCGGGTGAGCCCGACAAGTTCGGGAACGGAGAGCGAGCGTGAACTCCCCCGTTGAGAGTACGCAGGAGCTACCCACTCCTGGGACGGTGGATCTGTTCCGGTCATGGGATCATTCCGGTTCTTGAGAAAAACGCATGGCCTGATGGCGAAATGGCACGAAGGGCATACATCATCCCGGACACTCCCGCCAACCGCCATTATCCCCGGCACACGATGATCTTTCGTTTTGAGAGTTCTCCGGCAAGCCCGAGCACGTCACCAGTGATCCGGTCGATGGAGCCCGCATAGCATGCCGCAAGGTCGGCTGCTACATCGCCAAGGGTCCGCTTCCCGTCAAGGCGTTCCCAGATCGCCCTGCCGGTCTCGTTGAGCGTGTAGAGTTCGTCCTCCAGGTCGCCGATACCGGATGCGATCGGGACGATGATCAGCTCGCCTTCGATCTCGCGGGACACGACGTCATCGGAGGGAGCGAAGACTGCTGCAGGAGAAATGTTAGTTTCCAGAATATCCACCTCTAAAATAGTATTATGTACCGTTTATTCAATAAAAGGAGATCCAGAGAAAGAGAGGAGATGTGTCCCTCCAGATGATGTTACCCGTGGTAATTCAATGGCTTGACCTCAACCCGCCGGTTATTTTCTGGATGTTTTCAACAATCCGTCAGTTGTAGGCCGGAGGTTCTTTGCATGGACCGGCGCAGGCCTTCCATGTAAAATCCAAGGATAAACACTGTCCGTACCAGAATGTCGACCCATACCAAGGGTAACTTCTCGTATCCTCCGTTTTACAGGCGCACAATACGGTTTCCTGCGGTGTGCTTCGTTCAAGAACGATCAGTTCCGGCATTGTCCATTCGGGTTTCACGATATCGGGCATAAGAGGGGAGTCTCCTTCCCGGATAAAAATAATATGCCTTGCACCGGGTGCTTTGCATCCGACGTTTTGTACTGTATCCTGTAACTTGCCGGACGGTTAATCATATCTTCCGGAATAGAATCGGTGAAAAACCTCACCAGCCTGATTTCAGCCGTTCAGCCCGTCCACCTCCCGGAACCGGAGGATGATATGCGCCCGATACGTACCGCATTTACCGCGCAGTTCGATCAGTCCGGTTCCGGATACCAGGGCAGGAGGGGCTCTTTTTTAAGGAGATCGAACACCCGGGGGAAATGACTTCCGGGCAGATCCGGACCCGTTATAATCTCTTCAGCTCGCTGAGGATCTCCCCGGAGAGGTCGAACTGCATCCGGTAGCACGGCACTTCCCTTGCCATCTGCCCGATGCTGGTCATAATTTTTTCCCACCAGTCTTTTGTCTCGAAGGGGCGGATCAGGCAGCCGATCGTCCGGCGGACGATCTCTTGCCGGTCCTCGATCCGGATCAGCCGGTTCGCTCCGGACTTCTCGGGAAAGAGGACCGCAGTGAGGGGTGCCGGCCCCGGAGAGATATCCGGCAGATTGCCGTGGCTCCATGTCCCGTACACCTTCCACCCGCCATCATAGCGCCGGACAATATTCCGGTCTTCACTGAGGATTTTGCCAGAGGGTTTTACAAAACTTCCGGCCGTCGTCTTTCCCGCCTTGGAGTGCCCGACGAAGAGGAGCCCTTTCCGGTCCATTTCCGCACCGCATGAATGGATGAGGAAACCGTTCCGGTCGGCAAGGAGACGGGCGATCAGGATCTCGTCCGTCGACATCTGCGTCAGGGATGCGAGATTTCCCTTTCGGAAAAGATCCCGGCAGGATTTATCATGGTAGATCCTTCCCTCGGAATGATCGTCCGAGAAGACTGCCATAAAGGAGAGCAGGTTGTTGTGTTCCCCCTGCAACGACTGGGTATAGATCCACGATTCCCTATCCCGATAAATCGTCCAGGGTGGTTTCCGGTATACCACGGTGCCGCGCTTCTCCTTCGGGTAGTCCGGAATGCCGAAGCGATGATGGATCTGAATGGTATCGTCACCGGGGCCATCGGCCGAGAACCGGGAGAGCTTCGGGTGAAATGATGTTTCTGAAAAGGGCAGGCCGGCTTCGACCCGGATGGTGATGCCGCCGATCCGAAAATACCTGCAGTCATCCTGCGATAGCGCTCCGGTCTTTTGATTCAATGGATACTGGTTTGGCATTGCCGCAGTTTCAGTTGGGATACCATCCGATATATATGTGGCACGGCAGGGTGGGAATGCACCAGGATCCAGAAATGGGGTATTGGGATTGGAATTGAGCGATCGGATATCAGGGGACTTTCAGCGAGAATCGTGTCACCGGAAGGTATTCCTGTGATGCACCTAGTTCCGGCACACGATGATCTTCCGCCGGGCGAGCTCCTGCGCAAGCCCGAGGACATCGTTCGTGATCTGGTCGACGGGTCCCGCATAGTGCGCTGCAAGATCCGCTGCTACCTCGCCAAGGGTCCGTTTTCCGTCAAGGCGTTCCCAGATCGCCCTGCCGGTCTCGTTGAGCGTGTAGAGTTCGTCCTCCAGGTCGCCGATACCGGATGCGATCGGGACGATGATCAGCTCGCCCTCAATCTCGCGTGACACTACATCTTCGGACGGGCTGAAAATTGATGAGGGGGAAATTGAATTATCCAAAATGCTCACCTTATTGGTAGTATTACCTCATCGTTCACATTATAAAAAAAGATAGGAAATGAAAACAGTTCAAAAGGGAAATTGGTGATCCAAGGATATAAGGACCTCCTGGTTCACCGCTTTTCCCTTGATCTCATCTGTCGATTTCAGGAAGTTGATGGTTCCTTGCACTGGCATTCTACACAGAATTTTTCACCGGGTTCGCTTGGATAATCTTGAACCCAGATTCTGCAAATATCGAAGTCAAATACCTGAGATCCGGCCCCAGTGTTCATTTTGCAGGTTCCCAAGACTGCTTCTTCAGGTCTGCTTCTCTCAAGAACTATCAATTCCGGTGTCTTCCACTCGCATCTTTCGGGCATACTACCTCATCATCTTTCATAGATTATATAATTATGCGATGCGGATGGTTGCATTTATATAAATGTTTTCTCCTAGACACCACAGGATCATAAATAACAATAAACAGGTTTTTTCCGTGTTTTCACGGTTTTCTATCCAGTTCCCTTTTGTTAAAACGAAAAATCACCGGCTGCATCAAGCGGGGCAGTATCGTATCCTTCAGGAAGGAGTGTTGCAGAATTTTTCAATGCGTGCCTTCCAGTCTGCAACATCCCATGCCTGCTCTTCTTCTCCCACGAGCCCGAGGTACCGCGCCTGGGCGTGAGCCACCTCGCAGAGGTATTCCACGGGCGTATCGAGCGTGCCGTGCTCCATCCACGATTTCCCCGGGCACTGTTCGCAGAGCCCGTGGAGGAAACATCTCGCACAGCGCCGGAGATATTCGGGATTCTCTGCCCGTTTCTCCCGCAACTCCGGGAATATTCCGGCGATCACTTCACGAAGCGTATACTTCCTGAGATCAAAGACCGTATCCGGGTGCCGGAGGGGCATGCACATCTGGGCGAACCCGTACGCATCGATGCAGGTGCCGTGCCCCGAGCCACAGGAGAAGAGCCGGTCCCCCGCAGGGTGCATGAATCGTCTGGTGAACTCCTGCATCAGGGATACGTAGGATGGATTTTTCGAGAGCAACGCGAGCGTCTCAGAGGGGGTGATCCGCAGGGCTGCGATCCGCCGGTTCTTTTCCGGATCGTCACGGCGGGCCCTCATGTCGAAATTCATGGCATAGGTCGGCTGCCGGTCCATCGCCGGGATGGTCGCGGCCCATTCGTTGAACTCGGCCATCTCATCGTGGTTCTGGGGCAGGATCGCCCCCTTGACGATAAACGGGACATTGTGCTCACGCAGCAGGTCGACTCCCCTGCGGAACTCTGCGAACGCCCCCTTCGAGGCCGCAACGGCATCGTACGAGGCAGGATGCATCCCGTACACGGAGATCTCAATGACTTTTTTGGGGGGGATTCTTTCGAAGAGCGCTGCCAGCTCCTCCGTGATCAGGCGGCCGTTGGTGAAGAGGATCACCTTCATCCCGAGCCTGCGCGCGGCAAGATAGATTTCAGGGAAATCCTCGCGGAGGAGGGGCTCTCCTCCGGTGAAGCGGACCTTCATGCAGCCGAGGTCCGCTGCCTGCCGGAGGATATCCTTGACAAAGGCCGTATCCATCTCGCGCTCTTTTGCCCGGGCGTCGTCCTCCGGGAGGTTGATGAGGCAGTGGATGCAGCGGTTGTTGCACCGTTCGGTCAGCTCGATGTCAAGGCTGCCGAGAAGCACCTTCGTTTTTCCCAGGAGGCCGGACTTTGCTGCCGATACTCTCTTCACATATCCTTGCGACGTCACAGGCGCTTCAGCTCGCTGACGATATTTCCGGACAGGTCGAACTGCATCCGGTAGAATGGTACGTCCCTCACAAGGTTCTCAGAAGTGGCAAGCACCTTTTCCCACCAGTCTTTGGTTACAAAGGGACGGACAATGCAGGCAAGCAGCCGGTGGATACACTCCCGCCGGTCCTCGATCCGGATCAGCCGGTTGCTCTCGGATTTCTCGGGAAAGAGGACTGCCTTGAGGGGCGCGGGACCGCACGAGACATCCGGTGGAGTGGCGTGGCTCCACGTCCCGTAGACCTTCCACCCGTTATCCTGGTACCGGATAATGTTCCGGTCCTCGCAGAGGATCTGCCCGCAGGCCTTGGCCTGGCTGCCGGCCGTTGTCTTCCCGGCGCCGGAATGCCCCACGAAGAGCAGTCCTTTCCCGTCCAATGAGACGCCGCAGGAGTGGATGATGAGACCGTTCCGGTCGGCAAGGAGGCGGGCAACTAAAATCTCATCAGTTGAGAACAGGGAGAGCGACTCCATGTTGCCCCGCCGGAAAATATCCTCGTTTTCGATGCTATTGTAGATGTTGCCGGCAGAATGGTCGTTTGAGAAGACTGCGATGTGGTCGACTGCCATCGTGTCCCTGGTTGAGGGTATGGTATAGATCCACGCGTTGCCCTTCCGGTAAATCGTCCACGGCTCCCTCTGGTAAACCTCGGCACCGCGCTTTTCCATGGGAAAATCCGGCATACCGAAGTGGTGGTGGATCTTCACGGTATCATTGCCGGGACCATCGGCCCGGAAACAGTCCATTTTCGGGTGATACGAGGCTGGAGAGAAGGGCAGGTCGGAATCCACCTGGATCGTGATCCCGCCAATCCGGAAATACCTCCGGTAATCGCGGAGACGGGTCTCGCGGTACGACCGGCTCTCCTTTGCGATCTCGCAAAGGTATTCGACCTTCGCCGAATGCCGGCCATGTTCAAGGTACCCGTACACCGGGCACCAGCGGCAGTCTTTCCGGAGTTCGCAGGAGCCGCAGTTATTGCGATACTCTTCCCCGCCGCAGACTTTGCCGGCCAGGGATGGGATGAACTGCTCCCACCCTTCGCGGAGCGATCCCCTGCGCAGGTCATAGCGCATTGCGGGATCCTTGACGAACGCGCAGAACGAGAGCATGCCGTAGGGGTCGACATGAAAGTCCCTCCGGTGCGCTATGCAGGCGGCAAACAGCCGGTCGTCTCCCGCGGGGCATGCCGGGTGCGCCCCGTCTCCCCCAGACTCGCTGCCGAGTGACGGCTGGTCCAGTTCGAGGGCGGTACTCGCGGGAAGCCGCTGCGCGGCAATCTCCGCATTCCGCGCAGGGTCCCTGCCGGCAGAGAGGAAGAGCCACGAGGCCCCGATCCGCCAGGTCCTGCTTAAGGATTTGGCAAGGGCGATCATCTGCTCCATCTGGTGGTAGTTATCCTTCATGGGGACGACCTGCACGGTAAACCCGGCACCGGCGTCCTTTAAGAGCGAGAAACCGTGCATTACGGCATCGAACGACCCGGGATTACGGGTTACATGATCGTGGACTTCAGCAGTCGCACCATAGATTGCGACCATCTTCGAGCCCTTCCGTTTCATGAGCTGTGCGATTTCTTCCGTGATCAGCGTCCCGTTCGTGTTGAGGGAGTAGCTCTTTGCCTGGGAGGTGATGTAGTCAAAAATTTCAGGAAAGTCCGGGCGAAGCATCGGTTCCCCGCCGGAGATCGCCCATTCGCGGCATCCCAGTGCGCGGGCGTCGTCTACGAGAGCGATGATCTCCTTTGTCGTGAGTTCGTTCCTGCCATCCTTTGTCCAGAGCCAGCAGTGCCGGCACCGGTTGTTGCACCGGTAGGTGAGATCGAGTGCCACCCGTAATGGAATGCGTGGAGAAAAGATGCCGATATTTTTGGTGGTTATATATTTGTCAGGCATACCCGTAGCTCACTATGGGATATTCTCCAATATATACGTGGCAGAGACTGCAGTTCTGAATTTTACCATCATCTATCCGGATAAAAAAGATGCTTGGGATACCCCGCGGCCGGATCGGACCGGAATTTTTTCTCTATTTCAGATGAAAAATCCTAAGAATCCGCGTCGTGTTTACATTGTCCGCAATTGCTTGGTTCTTTTCCCTTGCAACCGGAATGTACTCCTTGAGGAGTGCCGGGCACAGAATAACTTTTACACATATCAAGTACTGATTCTTCGGGCCTGCTCCGCTCGAGAATGACGAGCTCGGGAGACTCCCACACGGGTTTCATTCCTTCTTTCATGCTATTGACACCTGTCTTTTGTTATTGACCATCTTTCCTTCGACCCTTATTCCTGATATATTATTGCTTTGCAGAATTCTTTGTCGATTAAAACCAGATAACAACGTATCCCCCAACGATACTCACGTTTCCGGGAGTGCCTTTTCCCATGATCTGACTTGGAAGGAGATCCTATCGATTATGGGTTATGAGAGTACGACCCGCGATCGGAGTAATGGATCAATACTGCAGAGCTCCCGCTTGGAACCGGAAGTATGTTAAAAGAAAAAATCTGCCGGGAGATCTTTTACCTGCCGGTTATACCTGCAGATAAAAAATTTATGAGTCCAGTGCCTGCTTACAGGCCCCGCAGGATTCGGTTGTGTAACAGGAGCTCTGGTAGGTGACCGGCGAGCTGCCAAATACCCCATCACCAGGGCGAGGGCGGTGGTGGTGGCCACCGCCGCCAAATGGTCCCCAGAAGAACGGTTGGATTTCTACCAGCGGCGATTCTCCGGTCTTGCACCCGCATAAGACAGCTTCTTCCGGTCGGTTCCGTGCCAGAACGATGAGTTCAGGCGTCTCCCATTGCAGTTTGCGATCCGCAGACATAAAAAGGGGGTTTTCATTATCAGATTAATAATATATGCCTCGCAGTGTGCCCCTTATTTTACCATGCCTTGCATCGTGATCGGCGGGAGGGAGATATATTTTTTTTTATAAATCGTTTTCAGGTGTACCAGAAACGGCACGGTTGTCCGGAAATGTTCTTGTAACCGGTTGCAGTGATATTGAAAGCCGATGCGGGGATTTTTTCCATCACGGGAAGACATGAAGGTCTTACCGGAATAAAAAAACGTCCGCCAGGTAGTAATGTGCACCCGGAAAATCTCAGGTAACAAGGCTCTTCACATTCGCTTTCGTCATCCCATTCTTGATCTTCTGACCGTACATCAGCTGGATCGCCCTCCAGTCGATCTCTGACGGTTGCGTCACATTGTTTGTGCCGGCATAGAACATGCTTTCAGAGTACTTGGCGGTCTCACCATAGAATCCCATGTTGTAGAGCAGGGCACGCAGGAGCCACCGGTCCCGATCAGCACCTTTTAGGTCTGCGTTGATATAGGTCGTGACGTCCGTTCTCCCGGCAACCCGGGTAACAGAAGCACGGACGAAATACGGGACACCGGTCAGGGAATCACGGTATGCAATCGTGCCCGACTTATCGTCGTTGATCTGGCTGAGCGATTTTTCCGATAAGAATTCCAGCGAGATATCCGAGGGGGTGTTCCGTTCGATATTCGACCCGAGTTTTACCGTTGATGAGACGTTATTGAACCTGCCGGTGAATGCCTTCAGCTGGTCGATGTCGGCGTCATGAAAGGATCCGGAGAGTGAGATGGTCGTTGTATTCTTGGATGCTTTTTTGATCACGCTGTTGTCGGGACCAAAAGCAAGATCGAGGAGATGGTTGCCGATCTCTGTTGCACTGTAACTCTTCTGCGTTGTTGCGGTGGCTGCGGGTTTCGTGGTGGGGACTGCGGTTTTTGCAACGGTTGTCGGCTTGGCGGTTGCCGTTGTCGCCGGAATTATTGTCGGTATTGGGGTCGTCGGACCGCTCCCCGCCGCCGGATTGAGGATCCCGGACATGAGGACCGTCGCGAGGATGATGACAACGACAATCAGCCCGCCGATGGCGATCGGGACCCAGGCCGGCATCCCGGGCTTCGCAGGGCCCGGGTCATGTGCCGGCGCTGCAGCAACAGCTGCCGGCTGGTACTCGACAGTCCTCGGCATCGTCCCGCCGACCGCGATATCGAACGTCCTGTACCCCTCCGGCACGCCCCGCGGCGGGTAAGGGGGGTACTGGCTCCCTGCCGTGTAGGGTGCGCTGGTGGTGGATGCGAGCTGCTCGGGGATCCGCGCCCGTCCTGCGTACCACCGCTCGCGCTGCTTTGCAACGGTTGCTGATATCGTCTCTAACGGTTCGTAGATCGTGTCCCAGTCGATCTCGAGATCGGCGTCGTTCTCCAGCGGGGCCTGGTTTAAGAACGACTCGAACTCTTCGAGCTCGGACTCCTCGACGTATGTCGGGAGCACTGCGGCGATCTCGCGGGGGGTGATCTCTCGTTCGAACTGCGCAACCACCGCGGGCGCGACAACCTGGATGATGTCCCGGTCGAACTTCAGCTCCGGGGACCGCTGGTTGAACCGGGCGGCAATGGTTGCGAACTCGCGCAGGACCCAGTGCCATTCGGCATCCGGGCCGATCCGCGCCCGGATGATCGCGGCGAGGGGCGTGGCGAGGGCCTCGATCTCTTCAACCGGGAGATCGACGAGCTCCGGGCTGTTCCAGGCCCGGTTCTCCTTGATGATTGTCGAGAAGGTGGCAAGGATCATCAGGTAACTGGCGTCCGCGCCCTGCTTGCGCAGGAGCCGGAAGATCTTCTCGAGGTCGTCCATGAAGAGGAGGATATCCGAGCAGGTCCGGAGCTGGAGGAGGATGGTCGTATCGATGCCGGGCGAACTGTGCTCCCGTTTTAACAGTTCGCAGCGGTCGGCGAGGATCCCGCGGGCCCCGTCGATGTCCTGCGCATCCACCGGGATGACGCCTTTTTCGTACAGATCGAGAAACGCGTGGATGGACTGCTTGCGCACGGTATCGTGGACCTGGTAATATTTGGCGCAATACTCGTGGTAGATCGAATAATCAGACTCGCTGAAATGAATCTGGATCTTTTCCATCAGGATATAGTCTTGGTTTCTCTTATACAAATATTTTTAATAAAGGGGACCGGAATTTTTCGAAAAAACGGCCCGTTATCCCCAGGTTATTTCTGCACAACCCTTTCTGGCACTGCGTTTTAAAAGGACGGCGCAGGTGTTCCGGATCCAAAAGGTTCCGGAACAATCGTTCTGACGGGCATTTTGATAAGGAAACTACGTTCCTGATTGAGAAACAGAAACACGGTTAAAAAATCAGACAAGAACGAGGAACTATTCCTTCGGTCCCTTCACGTTCAACACGGACAACGAGGCAGGAGATCCCCGTGAGAAAAAGAGGTCCCGCCCGTGAGGGGATTTTTTTTGTTTTCAGGAGGAGGGGATAACGGATCCTGAACCGGGACAGGCATTGCGGTATTCTGCTGCCGCACCGTGAAAAACCGGCGGGGAAGGAGGGACCTTCCCCTCGGCCGGCTTTTCGTCCCTGTCGTCATCGAACCCGTCGAGCTCCTCGATGGCATCCGAAAGGACGAGGTACCGGTGCCATTTCCGGTCCGGTCCTCTCACCCAGAGCTCCCGGAAGATCTCGTCTGTCACGCTGATCGTACGGAGCAGGGCGATGTCGTTCCTGCACGCGGCCTCGATATCTTTCACCGAGAACCGCGGGTACTTCATCCTCCGTACCCGGACGAAGCTGACGCACGGGCCGTCGCAGAGTACGAGGTGCACGGGCAGGTCCTGGCCGTTCTCGAGGACCATCGCGATCATCCCGTTCTTCTCCGCCTTTAAGACCGCTTCGCAGATGGCGACGTACGGCGGGTGACCGCGGATCATGCTGCATCACCTGCCGCGGGGGGGATTTCTGTTTGTATACCGGAATCCCGGACAATCGTTCTCCCGGGATCGCCGGCTGATAATCGCATCGTCAGTCTCCGGTACCTTCCCGTGATTCTCCGCCCGGTCCTGCCCGGCTGTGCCCGGACCGGAAATTTTCTTCCCGGGTACTCCCGGTGATCTCTCCGGAAATATTCCCTTCCGGATCCGGTTGCGTGTTCTCCTACTGTTCCCAACGGTCCTGCAGTTGCCGGTATCACCGGGCTGCTGCAGCCGATCGTCGTGCCGGAAAATTTTCTGCCGGACTCTTCCGGTTGACAGAACCTGCACGCAGTTTTTTCCGGCACACGTTTCATTTCGTTCTTTTCTTCCTGGACATTTTTCATGATGTTTCTCCTGCCACCGGACCGGCACCGCTTTTCGTACAGAGCGTACGCTCGCCGCAGTAACCATCGCAGGAGCGTTGCGCCCCGGATATACCGGCGCCTGCCGGATCCGTGGGGCATATACCTGTTGGCTCCCGATACCCATACGCTTTGATTATGAAACGGAAATCCGGAAGAACCGGGACGTTTTTAATCTGATTTTGCTGAACCGGTCGCGTCTTATCGGTATTTTCAGGGAACGTGAGACGTTCCTCATTCGGATCCTTTTCCGGAATTTTCTCAGATCGCTGATCTGATCCAATTCCTTGTTCTCCTCCTGTACCTGACGATCCGGCCGGTGTCTCAGAGACGCATGGACCGTGACCGTCCGTCCTGCCAGAGATTTCCCTGTTCCTCGTTCCGCTCATCGCGGATCCACAGGGGAAGTTCTCCGGCTGATTGTCACTGTTCGTCTGGTAGTGCATACCGTATTCCTGCCAACGGCCGGGCGCCCGGTTTCGTACAGAGCGTACGCTCGCTAAAGGTACCATCACAGGAGCGCATCGCCCGCACGTTCCGGCGTGACCCGGGCCCGTGTGGCAGGTACCACTGGGTTTTCCTGAAACAAACGTATGACTGAATAACGGAAAATATTTTGAAACGGTTACTATTTGACTGAGAAATTTGCCAAACCGGCATTGTATCGCAAAGATCCGGTTTCGCAAAAACGGGAATCGGTGCCCGATCCTGCCCCGGATTGGGGGATCCGGGGTTCCAGACACCAGGGTGCCAGAAAGGTGTAGCTTTCACCGGCAACGGGCTCTCTGCGTTTTCCATCATTCCTTTCCCAGAGCAACGGTAAAGAGCACGGGGAAAGCCCCTCCAGCGACCACTCATGCCTGCAAACACGGCATTCTGACCGGATCGCTCTTCCGGTGGACAAATCCGGCATTTTCCCACCTGTCCACCCGGGGAAAAAAGGGGATAGCTGCGTTCCGTGGGCAGGGATTCCTGACGGTGAATCCGGAAAGGGAAGGGATACCGGGGTTCGGGGGGATCGCCTGAATCCCGATTTTCGGTGGACACCTGGCGCTCCCGGGAGAAGGTGAAAAGGAGATGCTTTGAGGATATCTGCAGATCCTCTGACGGCAGACAGCCCCGGGGACCGTCCCGGAATAACCCGGCCGCATATCACGTCCCGGACTGCTGATGGCGTTTCCGGGCGTTCTCTTTCCGGAATACCGCGGAAGAGGAATCCCGGGACCGTGGATAATTCCCCGGTTTTGTCACTGCGTTCCAGTATCGCCGGATGATTGTTCTGGTGGACATTTTGCGCTGTTTTTCGTGTGTCCACACGGGGGCAGGAAAGACGGGTGAGCGGGTGGCTTCGCCGGGGGATCCGGAAAGGGAAGGGACCCGCGGATTCGGGTGCCCGGGCGGGGACCGGTGATATGCCCAACTATCCGTGGACACCGGATCCCTTCGGGAGGAGTTGAAAGGGGTGCCTGGCAGACATCTGCAGATCTTCCGGACAGGAGATATCCTCCGGAGGCTGTTCCCGAAAAACCCGGCCACTTTTCCCGTCCCGTGCTGCCGGTGGCGTTTCCGGGCGTTCTCTTTCCGGGATACCGCTGAAGAGGAATCTCGGAACCCTGTATCGTTACCCGGTTTTGTCATTGCGTCAGAATATCGCCGGATAGGTGTCTTGGTGGACATTTTGGGCGGATTTTCCCGTGTCCACCCGGGGGGAGGACCGGCAGGTGGACAAGGTACTTCGACGGAGAATGCGGAAAGGGAGGGGATCTGAGGGTCCGAAGGCCCGGGTTCATCCCGGATATCCGTGGACGCCGGGTCCCGTCGAAGGACCGGGAAAGGTGGTGCCAGGAGAAGAGGGGAGATAATCTCACAGGAGATTTTCCCGGAGGGCTGTACCTGAAGAAAGCAGGCCTTCTTTCCCACCCAGTACTACCCGAGGCGTTTTCCGGCGTTCATTTACCGGGCCACCGTTAAAGAGGAACCATGAAAACAGATGTATTTCCCCGGTTCCGGCATGGCGCGGTATTTTCACTGTATCGACTTTTTGGTGGACAAAATCCGCAATTTTCTGGTTGTCCACTGGTGGGGGAAGGCGGGGTGTGAACAGGGGTTCCGACGGGAGCGCCGGAAAGGGGGGGGATCTAATGGGTCCGGGAGCCCGAATGGATCTCTGCGCTGTCAGGATCATCTCCAGAATTCCTGAACTCCACGATCGATTCACACAAAAAACCTATGTACCAAAATCATAATATTCGTGATAAAAAACCCGATAGTCGTAGCCGATGAATTGAAAAATTGCGTGGATTGTTGGGAAAATTAAACAGCCCTTTTTCCCATCCAAATAAAGCGAATTAAAATCATCAATAATTGAGATAATCATTTAAAAACATTGGAATAATCAGATCTTTTTTAGAATTGCAGAATTTTTTTCCCATTTTTTTTTATTTTTCTTAACTACTCAGCAGAAAATTGGATTACTCCGGTTCCATCACGCTTAAGGGTCGTCGGGGGAATGCCGACTAAGTTATTTGAGACATATGTTTTACTTCTTCCTGCCGCGGATGCATAAGAATATACCGGACTTGAAGACCAGTCCTTTGACCAAGTAAAAATATTATGGTCAATCCAGACACCGAGTTCAGGCTCCGAACCCCGGTACTTTATATCATAACCGGTGCCGATTTCATTCTTAAAGGTATTGTGATGAATGCTATAAGAATTCCCGGAATAGGTTCCACCCACAGGATTCGCATGAACATCAAACCGGTGTTCGTAATCATAGGTGTGCCCTAAGTCGAGATTATACCGGGCTTCATAACTTTCACTTTCAACACCCGATCCAGCTATTGAGTGCCGGTTGTAATCAAAGATATTCGCTTCGATGAGTGCAGTTGCTCCGTATACATCTATTCCATATCCTTCTCCCATGGCCTGATTATGGTGGATATAATTATGATGAATGTATACGAATTTCCCTGAAGTCCCGGTTCCTGACATGATGCCGGCACATGACCATCCTCGAATCTCGCAATTGTCGATGACTACCCTGTTATTTGCGCGTATACCAATCAGATAATTTTGCTCGGGAACAGACGTATCATATTTGGGCTTCATTTCCCCTTCGATCCTCAACCCAGTGATTCTGGCACCCTCCTTCGCTGAAAAAAGAGCTTCAGCCCAACTGTTAGTGGCGTTCTGATTCTTTTTTATCAGAGCCCCTGACGAACCTCCAAGACCCCGGTCACTTGCAAGAGTTACGCCGGCGGGGATAACGAGATTCGCCACACCATTCATGTTAATAGCAGCAGTTCCCTTGACAAATACCACTTCTCCGGATTTTGCGTTTGCCAAGGCAGTAAGTAACTGGCTCTTCGTGGATACAATATACTTCACGTTGGGATCTGTTTGTGAAATAATCTGTGAATATCCAACCCCCCCTCCGATCGGATTTCCGGTCGGGTTGCAATTCTCGGCTCCATAACATTCCTCCGCAATTACAGGGAGAGAATTAACCGTGCCGCCATTTGAACTTCCGGTCGAAGTGCTTCCACTGGAAATTGAGCTCTCAATTGGAGATATGGCTTGAGATTCTTTTGAAGTGGTAGCTTGATCATTGATTTCACCACTATCTCCTGAACTGCCGGATACATCACTAGTATCACTCTTATCATCACCGACAATAGAGATCTCATTTTCTTCCTGATATGTTACTGAAAGATACTCAACACCATCACTCAACGGATTTCCTGTCGGGTTGACCACTTCACCACGGAAACCGGCGACATTACTCGCGTTATCGGTAGTGTTGCACCCTCCCCAGCAGAATGCACCCTGAACAAATATGAGGGCTGCTACACTTACGACAAAAAGTGCTGCAAATAAAATAATTGACCGAACCTTCATAATCATCGCAATAAACACATAACTTTCCTGCCACCGGTATTTAGATTAGCTTGATGTTTGGAGTTACGGTCTCATAACGTATGATTCCACGCTACAGAAGAAAAAGCTAAACAATAGAAATACCTTGCCCCAAAAAATAGAAAACTGGAATTCATTTCAAGGAAAAAATTACCCGACCACATTTCGAAACCGATTCCCCCCTCCAGAAAAAAAATTATTTCCGGGTCCAACTGCCAATGTTTTTATGTCTATTCTGCAGGAAATTGAATTACCCCATTCCAATCACTTTTCAGGGTTTTTGGGGGGATTCCCACCATGTTATTTGCGACATATGTTTTACTTTTTCCTGATATTGATGCATAAGAAAACACCGGACAAGAGACCCAGGATTCATACCAAGTAAAAATATTATGGTCTATCCAGACACCGAGTTCGGGCTCCGAACCCCGGTACTTTATATCATAACCGGTGCCGATTTCATTTTCAAAGGTGTTGTGGTGGATTCTGTAAGAATAACCGGAATATGTTCCACCAGCGGGATTGGCGTGAATGTCAAACCGGTGTTCATACTGATAGGTATGTCCTAAGTCGAGATTATACCGGGCCTCATAACTTTCCCCGGTTACGCCTGTACCTGCGATCGAATGACGGTTATAATCAAAGATGTTCGCCTCTATAAGTGCATTCCCACCATATACCTCTACACCGTATCCTTCTCCAGGTGCCTGATTGCTGTGGATATAATTGTGGTGAACATACGCATAATTAGCTGAGCCACCTGTACCTGACAAAACACCAGCCCAAGACCATCCCCGAATCTCACAATTATCCACTTCTATCGCGTATAACGTGCGGATTCCAGTCAGATAATTACGCTCAGGAACTGAAACGTCAAATTTTGGCTTCATTTCTCCTTCGAGCCGCAATCCCGTGATTCTGACACCATCCTTCGCAACGAAAAGAGATTCCCCCCAATTATTTGTAACGTTCTGTTTTTTAATAATCAAAGCCCCTTCAGAACCTCCAAAGCCACGGTCACTCGCCAGAATTACTCCGGGGGGAATGATCGTATTCGCAGCTCCATTCATGTCAATAACAGCAGTTCCCTTTACAAACACTACTTCCCCGGATTTTGCATTTGTCAGGGCAGACAGTAACTCTTCCTTCGTAGATACAACATATTTTACGCTGGGATCCGCCTGTGTGATGGTTCGGGAATACCCCGCTCCACCGCCAATCGGATCTCCGGTCGGGTTGCATGCCTCGGCGCCGTAACATTCTGCTACGGGTGTAATTGTCCCAGTTGGTTCCGGTGCTATTGTCCCGGTAGGCTCCGGTGTTATTGTCCCGGTCGGTGCCGGCGCTATTGTCTCAGTTGGTTCCGGTGCTATTGTCTCAGTCGGTGCCGGGGTTATTGTTCCGGTCGGTGCCGGTGCTATTGTCCCGGTAGGTTCCGGTGTTCTCTTATGGGGAATAATCGGAGTGGACTTGACATCGTCTTTTTTGGATTTTGGCGTGAAACTTACATCGCCGTTTTCTGATCCGACTTTCGCACTTCCTGCTTCAGCGCTTTCGATGTATGTTTCTGCAACATAAGTGACAGATCCGGAGTCCCCTGAGGAAGAGGTAGCTCCTCCATCGGAGCTGCCCGTTACACGACCGGCCACATTATTCGAGCTTCCTGCCCTTGTGACGATCGGGGTATGATCCGTTTCAATTGTATCTCCGGTCGCACTCCCCGCTGCGGCGCTGAGACTTGCCGAAGTAATAGTCGAACTGCCTCCCGGATCGGATGCTTCGTTATTGAAGAATCCCAATCCCGGCACGAAGACATATGCGATGGCAATGGCGATGACCGCCATCGCAATAAAAACCAGTTTTTTGCCAGGTTGATTCATCTGATCCGTATCTTTTTCTTCGCGACTATTTGATATTAGGTTTTTGCAAGACGTATTTGTTTTGCAAAAGAAACGAAGCAATATTTAAGGCTATTTTTTGGAATAAGATATATCATACTCATGAATTCAAATTAAGAAAGCATATATATTAACAAGAGTTTCTGATGGAAAAATGAAAATTTTTCAATTAAACTGATTATGCGAGGCATAATGTTTTCACAGAACATTCAGACGATGTAGTAAAGACGAAATGTAAAAAAGATGCGAAAAAGGACGGATTCTATGCAAAATCGGGCCGGTTGTCCACGAGCCGGGAACGAATCCGCCAGAGAAGAAGCGCACACATGAGAAACACAATCCCCCCCAGGATGAATTCAGCTGGTTCGTCCCACCGGATGAACCGGTACATGCGGTACATACTATAGCCCATGATATTGATCCCCATCCCGATGGTTACACCTGCAAGAACCATGAAGAAAAGGGAACCCGCCACTGCAAACCATGCCAGCAGGTTTCGATATTGTAAAATTACAGTGCGGTAGTATCGGGAAACCAGATACACGATAACGGCTGAGAGAATAATTATCGCAAAGATCCATTCCGATCCGGACGTGAAATCCCGGAACAGGAGCGTGAGGGCGTAATCGGCCCCGCGGTCGGACGGGGAGATCCCGAAGAGCGGGAAGTACCAGTCTTCCGGGACCTCCCACATCATGTCGAGAACCTGGTGAAAGAGAATACCAAACGCAGCTGCCAGCACTTCCGGATGTCCCCAGTACTTCCATACGAAATAGCCGAAGAGGAGGAGGGCACTGACAATTACAATGCTGTGAAAGAAGATCCTCCCGGATCCAAAGAGATCGGAAAAGAGGAGATACCCCAACGGCTTGTCGATGAGATCCGGCAGAACCGATCCGATGATGCACGGGAGGATCCAGCGGCGATCATGGAGGAGATCTCCCAGCAGAAGACCGAAGACGATTCCGGCAAAGAGGTGGAAGAAGAATAACATGAAACTTAGATTGAGTTTGTTTTTAAGAGTATAAGGGATCTGGGATGCAGGATAATTCCGGATTCAATTACGATCCCAATATGCACAGAGTATTAAGAGGAGATATGGCAATCTTGATGAAACTAATCCACGTTACATCATTAGTAAAAAACACTTCATCGAGGACGGGCATATAACCGAAGGAATCGCCAGCCGACTTCTGGCGAGTGGCGGGCCGGAGCAGTATTATATGGTGAAAATTGAATATTTTTCAATAAAGAATCAAATCCTGTCGAAAGGTATCTTCCCAGCTTCATTATCAGAAATCAGGAAAAAGATGCTTGGTAACCACTGATGCAACAACTACCAGATCCTGAGTTTACCGCCGAACAGAAAGTACTGCTCTGGGCAATCCGCACGGACGACATAATGGATAAGGACGTGGCAGGAATTCTCACCGCGGGGATTGACTGGAAGTATGTGCGGGAGACGGCAGCACAACACGGCGTTATCCCTGTCCTCTATCAACGGCTGAAAGGGGAGATGACAGAATTCGTTCCTCCGGACGAACTTCTGACGCTGAAAAAACTCTTCCGGGAAAATGTCATCAGGAATATCCGGATGACCCAGCGGCTTTTTCAGATCCTTGACCTGTTGGCAGGTTCAGGAATTGCCGCCATGCCTTTCAAGGGGCCGGCACTCGCAGTCCAGGCATATGGAGATCTTTCGATGCGGCGTTTCCGCGACCTGGATATTCTTATCCATGCTGAGGACATTGACCAGGCGTACCGGATTCTTTCCGATCACGGGTATCTCCTGATAAATCCTGGCCAGATGAATATTGAGAGGAAGTTCGGATTTCTCAATCAGAAAGATCTCAAGTTTTCTTACCAAGGGAGCATCCTTGAACTCCATTGGGATGTCATCGAACGGTTTCTTGCAGTCCCCCTTGATTTGAAAGAGTTTTGGTCCCGATCCGTACCTGTTGAAATCACCGGGCGGATTTTTTCGACACTCTCTCCTGAAGATATGGTCCTGCTCCTCTGTTTTCACGGGCACAAGCATGGGTGGCAGGATATCGGCTGGCTTTCGGATCTCATCTCAATGATCTCCCATCATCCGGACCTGAAGTGGTATGAAATTTTTTCCCGAGCAGAAAACTTAGGACTGAAACGGATTGTTATCACCTCGCTTTTCCTTGCGCATAATTATGGAGGTATCAGGTGCAACCCAGAATTTGAAAATCTGTTCATGAGGGATACAACGGTGCACAAACTTGCCCGGGATCTCCAGTTCGATATCTTCCGTGCCCGCACTCTGGCTATTTCACCATTTTTTTACCTCAAATCACGGGAGAGGTTTAGAGATCAGATACGTTTTCTTCTCTATTATCCTGCTAATAGAGGCCTAGTATTATTAAGATGGCTGATACGGCCATTTACCCACATTAGAGGTAATCTCTCTGAGAATGAGGCGAGATGATCCCTGGCGATTTAAAGAAAAAACATTTCAAGATTTACTTAGAGGTATGATCAGCTCCGCAAAACCTTATCTAAAAAAAGGATTGTTGTGACGACTGAAAAAAACTAAGGTACGGTGTCCATACCCTGTTATGCTCTACCTTGCAAGGAAACGAAATAATGTCAACCGTTGTGCTGTTTAATGAGATTATTTTCGACAAGATTGATATTTTAAAACGCTTACGGTACCTTTGAATCGTATCAGAAAGTAATCCGGAGTAATGTCAATGGGGGATCTTCATAGGGACTTATCAAGTCCCACTAATACGCGAAGTTTAAAAAATCAACTCCCATTAAACCTGGTTGGTAATATTGCATATTTTTTAGTAAATATCATCATCGGGCTTCTTCTGGTTCCTTACTTTATTTCAACATTGGGCGTCGCCGCCTATGGAATCATTCCGTTGGCAACTTCAATTACCGGCTATGTTGCGATTGTGATTACTTCCCTCAATTCCTCGGTTTCCAGATTTCTCACCGTTGATCTTCAAAAGGGAGACTATGCTGCTGCAAACCGAACGTTCAATACATCATTTTTTGGACTGTCTGCAATTATCGCACTGATGATTCCGGTTATCATAATTATCTCGATATACATTCCACTCGTCTTCAATATCCCGGCCGGAGAGAGTTCTGATGTCACGTTCCTCTTTCTTGGGGTCTGTACCGCATTCCTGATCCGATCCTGGAATGGGAATTTTACCGTTCAGCTTTTCGCCTGCAACCGCCTCGATCTCCAGAATGTCGTGAATATTGTCACTCTTGTCAGCCAGACTATTTTGATTGTAATCTTCTTCACCCTTTTTGGGCCAAATCTTGTTTTTATTGGAGAGGCTTACATTTTTGGGGCAATTATTGCTTCTTCGATAGCAATTGTGCTTGCAAAGAGAGTATGTCCCCATCTGAGCATATCAATCCATTCCTTTGACCGTTCCCGAGTCCGGGATTTATGTGGAATGGGAGGGTGGGTAGTCGTCAATCAGATTGGAACTCTCCTCTTCATCCAAATTGACCTCATTGTTGTCAACCTGCTTTTCGGCGCGACTTCTGCCGGGGAATATGCAATTGCACTCCAGTGGGTAGTCCTTCTTCGATCGATAAGCGGGGTGTTATCGGGGGTCCTGACTCCTGTCGTCCTTACCTTTTATGCAAAACGACAGACAGAAGCCCTAATCCAGATAACGCGAAGTGCAGTCAAACTGATGGGTCTTGCGATGGCATTACCGATCGGATTGGTCTGCGGGTTTGCATCGCAGCTTCTTACGGTATGGGTCGGTCCGGAATTTTCCTTTCTTGCCCCACTTATGATTATCCTGACTGTTCATCTCGTGATTAACCTCGCAGTCCTCCCGATCTTCTCGATTAATATCGCCTATAACCAAGTGAGGTTTCCCGGGATTGTATCGCTTTTAATGGGCCTCGGAAATTTCGCACTTGCCATCATTCTTTCTGTGTATACAAATTGGGGGTATTATGGTGTTGCAGTTGCCGGTGCGATCGTTCTTACCTTGAAAAATACTTTCTTTACACCATGGTATGCTACCAGAGTTCTCAATATCAACGTACATACTTTCACCCGATCCATGATCCCAGGAATCGGCGCTGTCCTTTTCATTGGCATTTTCGCGATAATCATCAGATTTTTTTTCCCGTTGAACACATTGGTGGGCCTTGTCGCCGCCGGGACCATCATTACCATATTCTATCTGGGGATTCTCTGGATTGTGGGATTATCAAAGTCTGAACGGAATCTCTTAACAACGTACCTGCCAAAGAGAATCCGCGAGTGTGCTGACGCCATCCCCTGTTATCTTGATAACAACTGAATGGACTTTATGCCGCGGAAAATTTTCATGGTAATGCCTCGTTTCTTTTCGTTGAAAAGCAACTGATTAATTCTGATATGGAGAATATTCTTTTACTTTAGATAATAAATAAAAAGATACAATTATGATAAAAACAGGGATAAGAACTCTTTTTAACAACACCCAAATACTATTCGATAAAAATATAATTTTTGCAATTTGGGACAATAGTAACAACTGGGGTGATGCCCTAAGCCCGGTTTTAATTCAAAAAATCTCCGGAAAAAAAGTACTTCTCGCAAACAGATTTACATATAATATCAAAAATGTTCCAGTATATTCGGTTATTGGAAGTATCCTGGAACTTCCGACATCATCGATCTGCGGGGATAAAAAATTGGTTGTGTGGGGCACGGGATTTATATCGAGTAAAGGCCGATTAAAAGTCCGGCCAAAAGAAATTTGTGCGGTTAGAGGTCCCCTAACAAGGAATTTGCTTTTACAACAAGGACATGAATGCCCGGAAATTTATGGTGATCCTGCCCTGTTATTTCCAAGATTTTATCATCCTACGATCCAAAAGAAATATAAATTGGGAATTATACCCCATTATATCGATAGCCAATCCCCATTTATTTCTAATTTCCAGAATGAAAAAGATGTTAAAATAATCAATATTTCCGGGGGGATTTACAAGGTTGTAGATCAAATCTGTAGTTGTCAGAAAATTGCGTCAAGTTCACTTCACGGGATTATCGCTGCCGACGCATATGGGGTTTCTTCAACCTGGATTGAATTTTCAAATCGTGTTGTTGGGAATGGTTTTAAATTTCATGATTATTTTCAATCAATAGGACGGATGGATGAAAAACCGCTGAAAATGAGTGAAAAAATTACTATAGATGATATAATTAATAATTTTTATCAATACAAATTTGATTTGGATCTCAAGAATTTGTGGGATGTCTGCCCTTTTAAGCAAGTCTGAAGGAAAAATTAAGTTCGTGAAAAATCTCGCGAATAGAATAATATTGAAATGAGGTGGAAAAATGAAAAATCTAAATGAAATATCGTTGGAAATACCTACAATTTCTGTCGTTATCCCCCTATACAATAAAGGCCAATACATCGCCCGTGCAGTGAATTCGGTCTTATCCCAATCTTACCAAAATTTTGAAGTCATAATAGTTGATGATGGTTCGACGGATGACGGCGCTGATAATGTCCGAAAAATTCTTGATACACGAATCCGGATAATTCAACAAAAGAACCAAGGAGTCTCAGCGGCAAGAAATAAAGGGGTAGAAGAAGCGGAAGCTGATCTGATTGCTTTTCTTGACGCCGATGATGAATGGATGCCAAAACATCTTGAAATACTTCTCCAACTGACAAGAGAGTTCCCAAATGCAGGAGCATGTGCAACATCTTATATTAAGCTGATTAAAGGTGAGAGAAAATCTCCAAAGCATGATGCAATCCCTCCCGCTCCGTGGAAGGGGGTTATTCCTGACTATTTTTTGTCGGCTGCATTGGGGGATTACCCTATTAATTCATCCGTCGTGTGCATAAAAAAAGAGATATTCCAAGAAATGGGCGGATTTCCTGTTGGAATAGCATATGGTGAAGATGCAGATCTCTGGGGGAAAATTGCTATTCATTATCCAATTGCATTCACATGGGAAATCAGTGCAGTTTATCATCAGGATGCTTATAACCGTGCTTGTGTCAGGTTGAATATATTGGAAAAAGAGCCATTTGTGTTATCGAGTCAAGAGGCATTAAGGAAAAATGAGGTTGCTCCTGAAATGAAAGCCAGTCTCTTAGAATGTTTAAATAAAATGGAGTTGGCAAGAGCTCAACGTCTAATTTTGGCAGGAAGACCTGCTCAGGCAAAAGCCATCTTATCACAATGCAATACAAAGTTATTCGGTCGAAGAAAAAAAAATCTTTATATGATGGCAATTACACCGCAATGGATCTTCAAAACTATGTGGAAATTGAAAAGATCTTTAATGCAAATAACAAATAAAATTGATTATTCAGAAGATCCATTCTTTAAAAATTGAATGACAAGAGGGGGTCTAAAGAATATTATTACTTAGAAAATTTTCGGAGGCATAATACGATCCCAATTATTTCAGTTGTTATTCCCCTTTTTAATAAGTACCCCTACATCGCGCGTGCCCTTACTTCTGTTCTCTGTCAGACTTTACAGGATTTTGAAGTGATTGTTGTTGATGATGGTTCCACCGACAATGGAGCGGAAATTGTACGGGGATTCAGAGATCAAAGAATAAGATTGATCCAACAGAAGAATCAGGGGGTCTCCGTCGCAAGGAATAAGGGGATAGATGAGGCTAAAGCAGAGATCATTGCATTTCTGGATGCTGATGATGAGTGGCAACCGGATCATCTAGAAATATTAGTAAATTTATGGAAAAAGTACCCGAAAGCAGGGGCATATGGCACCGCATACCTTATCAAGTCGGAAAGATACCCGCCGCACGTAGCGTCATTTAGTATTGACCTCCCAAAAGCTCCATGGGACGGATTTCTTCCAAATTATTTTAAAATCGCTACCTTAGGGGATCCGCCGATTTCATCATCAACAGTCGCAATCCCTAAAAAAATTTTAGAAGAAATGAAGGGGTTTTCAACAGAAACCTGGTGGGGGGAAGATACGGATCTCTGGGGTCGGATTGCATTGAAATATCCAATCGCTTTCAGTTGGGATGGATTCGGAATTTACTATACTAATCACTTAGACAGGGCATGTACAAAGGTTGAACCAGTAAATGAAAACATTTTCATAAAAACCGCTAGGGATGCATTGAGGGCTGGAAACGTGCCAGAAGAATTGAAATCGGACCTCTTTGAATATGTTGCTTACAAACAGATTCAGACGGCTTGTCGCAACTTGGCTGCTGGAAGACCTGATCTCGCAAGACATAATTTAAAAAATTGTAGGACACGATACCTACGAAGATCTTTTCATTGGACCCTTCTTTGGGCATATATTCCTTCAGGTATATTTATTTCATTAAAAAGGATAAAAGCAATTGTATCAGAATATTTATAATAATTGTTCCGTTGTTGATAAAACCATTGAACGTCTATTCAATTGGCTTCCCATACAATTTCGTTGGGCCAATTATATTTATATAACATATTTAATCATTTATCTTAATGAACAATCTAATATGAGAAGTGTATGACGAATTTTATTTGCGATTATCTTATTCGAAAAAAAAAGCTTCGCTTACTATCCAAGTGATAATTACTTAGTTGAAAAAATTTTATCAATTAGCCCAGTAACCAACCCCAAAGTACTAGATGTAGGATGCGGAAATGGACATTATTGCTTTTATTTGGAAAAAATGGATCTAATACAATTGGAATAGATCTAAATCAGTCAATAATTGAGAATGCAAATCACTTAAAAGAAAAAAATAACTCTAAAGTAATATTTTATTTAATGGATGCAAATTTGCCAGAAAAACTTTTTACGAAGCATCAGTTTGATATTATTTTCATGAGTGGGCTTTCGTTATTTGGTCTATCCTTTAATGATGATTTAATGAAAAAATATTTATCATTATTGACCCCCCCATGGAAAATTGATATTCATTCATAATTCAAATCTTGATGGGACTATTCGAGCATCGAATTGGAAAAATTTTAGTGTAACTGAATTAGTTAGAAAATTTGAAAGCCTTGGGTGTAATATTGAGAATATTTATTATTTTGATCGTCATATATCTATAAGATTATTTCATTCGCTGGTTTTTACGTCTCCGTCCAAATTTTTTCATATTTTTTTCTCAAAAATTACAAAAATCCCCTGTAGCATCGTAATAATTGTATCAAAAAAATTTAGTTAGAAAATTGAGATTGATTGCCCCTACCTTGAAAGGCAGAAACCGGTTTTCGTTAAACAGATTAATAATAGATCTCAATATCCGTATCATCAAATATTTTATTTATTGAATTATCATTCCTAAATCGGCGAAAATCTTCCGCCTTATAACGACCGACATCTTTATACCCCGGGACTTTTTGGTAGAGAAGTTCATCGATACTCAACAAAATAATATAATTTCGTTCACCAGGTGCCATATTTATTTCGCTAAAAGACTGGTTATTATTTAAATAACCGAAGTGATATGGAATACTATTTTCTTTATCTATACCACCGTCGGCAAATAAATCATGAAATCTGTCGATTTGACTGATTGGAACCATGACGTTTTCTGTAGCCCTTGAAGAATAGAACCATTTCATTCCTTGAACTTCATTATAAGATAAAGCAGTATTTGTCCTGAAAATATTAGGCGAGTCAAAAGTACCGAAAAGACTCAATCCCCAAATTCCGGAGAGCGTGATCAATAATAATAATATTTTGAAGCGTGATGCTTTAGGTTTTATAAAGATAACATAAAGGGATAAAGCAAATAGAGGTACTTGGGCATATACGATGAAGTTTAAATTTACAAGGCGATCTGGCTGATGTGAGATTACTGGATTAAAAAAAAGAATTACTTCGATAAAGAAAAAAATTCCATAAAGTAAGATAATAAGAGTCGTGCGTTTTTTAAGTTGTTGGGAGATTCTGTTCCTTTGAAGATAAATTAGGAAAACTGCGATGGCAATGATAAAAGACGGTATGATGTAACGCCCATAATATAAGGTTACCAAATTGAAAATTTTAAGATAGTTGATATTTATACGGGCCATTTTTTCTGCTGTTTCAAAAAAAACCGGTTCGGTTACCTTGTATATATACGACAAGTAACTTTGCCGAAAACTACCAAGAAGTCTTGTTCCGTAGATAAACCATGCTAGAAAGCCGGTTATTACGATAAGGAGGGGAGTAATGAATTGCTTATAATTCTCAAATACGATTTTTTCAAGAATTGGACTGATTAATATTATTGCAAAAAGTGTAAAAGCCACAAAAAAAACAATAAAGGGATGCATGAAAGGGACAAGAAATGTGATGGGGAAAAGTAACACAATATTTGAAAAACCTCGATTTTCTTTAATAAATCTGAATAATATGAAGAGATATAATGGCATCATTGCAAAAAAAAGAGCATGTGGAACGTTTAGAGAGTTGTACGGACCAAGATAGAGGATAAAAGATGCGGGTATGATGATGTTAACGAGCATCCTGTCATCACTAAGAATACGGCGAGACCATACAATGAGTCCGCCCACAAAAAGAGATGAAAAAAGAAAAGGAATTATGAAAGAAATAAGATGGGAGGGAAGTCCTGTAGCTAGAGTAAGTACGGCACCAAGAATATGGCTAGCAGGATAGATATCCCATCCGGCGATTTTTCCGGAATTACTGATTTGGAGATATTCTCCAATATATGTCATGTCATCAGCCCGGCCCATAGAATAGTAACCAAGCAGATAGGGAATGACAAGAACCGTTGAATATGTTAAAATCAGTAGAAGTATGCCAAGTTTTCGCATAATGCCTTGTGTAGTGAATATTATTGCGGATCCAATGATGTAAGAAATAATCAATGATAAAAAAAATATGATTGGCAAGGCTGAATAGATATCGACTATGTACCCTTGCGGTTGGTAAAAGGAAAGGACGAGAAAATTATAAGTAATAAGGAAAAACCCGAAAATAAGACTCATTTTCAAGAATTTTCGATTTGAAAGAAAGTCTAGAATATTTATAGGGAATTTTGTTTCCATTTTTAACCCAACATTTCCATTAATCCAGAGGGAAATCTATATTCTCATATCTACCCATGATTCGTATAAAGTTGTAAGAATCTCTCCGCCGCATTTTCCCAAGTGAATCTTTCCTCCACTCTTGTTTTCGCAGATCTGCTGTAACGCTCCGCAAATTCCGGATTTCGCATGAGAAAAATAATTTTTATAGCGATCTGTTCCGAATACGGTGCAACAAGAACTCCATTTTCTCCGTCGGTTATCGCCTCGGGAATACCGGCAATCGGCGTTGCAATGATAGGTTTTCCCATTGCCATTGCTTCAAGAAGAGCTAATGGCAAACCATCACCGAGGGTAATATGTGTGTAAACATTGCATAATTTTAGCGGAACAAAGGGATTTTCGACGTCTCCCGTAAAGATAACGTTATCCTCTACCCCCACTTTATGTGCGAAATTTTTTAATTCCTCCGAATATTTTCCTTCTCTTGTTGCGATGAGTAAAATATTCGGATAGGTCTCTCGCAGTATTCTGACAGCCCTGATTAACAATTTCAATCCTTCTGCTTTATAGGGAAGGGCGGTCATGCCAATGGCCAGAAGAACAATTTTGTTCTCGTCGATTCCGAACTGAGTTCGGAAATGTTCGACCTCATCATCCGAGACCTGAACAGCCCGCACTCCCGCATAGGTAATTGCAGTCTTCGGTAATGAGAATCCATCAATCTCTTCAATTTTTTCCTGTAAACCTTTTGAGACGAAGGTCACACAATCGCACGAGGTTAAGAGGCTCTGGAAGAAGACTTTTGCCGGGAGAGGTAACTTTTTCTCAGGCTCTGTGTGAAAGGTGTGGATCAGCTTGCATCCGTGGAGTTTCTTGTAAATCACACCTGGGAGGAGACAATACCATGCGCCTTGGGAATGAACTATCTCCGGATGGATCGCTTGAAGTTGCCGGTAACAGGATATTGAGAAGCCAATCTTGCTTTTACCACCGTGAATCTGCTCCGGATCATAACCCTTCCGGAATATCACGGCAACATTGCAATCTTTGTCCTCCAGGGCATTAACGAGATTGACCAAGTAAGTCTTGATACCACCGCCATCGCTGTTTTTCCAGTAATCTGTGATAAGAGCAATCTTCATCGGAATTTCACTTTAAAACCTGCATATAAACATGTATGATATCTTTCACGATATTCTCCCACGTAAATCGCTCTGCATACGCAAGGATTTTCTCCCGATCCCACTTCCGATCCAGTGCTGAAAGGATCTTTTTTACCAAATCTTTTGGATCGGCAGGGTCGACGAGTAAGCCACACACCTCTGAAGAAATAACATCTGATATTCCCCCAACTTTAGTCCCGACAAAAGGCTTTCCGCATCCTATAGCCTCGAACATTACCGTTGGGTTTCCCTCATTAAGACTCGGCAGGACAAAAATGTCACAAGCATTCATCCAAAGAGGGATTTCATTATGGGGTTTTCCACCGGCAAGAATAACGAAGTCATTGAGTCCTAGGGAACGGATCTGGTGTTTTAGCGCGTTATGGAGCCTCCCTAATCCGATGATCACACATAGGATATCCTTCCTTGTCTGAGTAATTTCTTTGACTGCTTCAACAAGATATCTCTGACCTTTAATAGTCTCCAAATTCCCAACGGTAAGAATGATTTTTCGGTTCAAAGGTATCTCAAGAGTTTTTCTGCAATCGAATGTATCTCGATGATAAAAAAGATCACTCCGAAATCCATTTTGTATAACATGAACAGGAGTGTCAACATCCAGTTCTCTGATACAGTCAAGATTGTTTTGGCTTACAGTGATGATAGTATCAGCCGTTTCTAGGACATATTTAATATTATTTTTCCAAATCGGATCTTTGAATGGAAATGAATAGATATCATAACCATGCGCTGTAACGACGAGGGGGACTGAATAGTGTTCTTTTAATTTTGCGCCGACATATCCGGCTGACCAAGTAAAATGAGCATGAATTATTTCAAATTGTAGATGGTGATTATTAATAATTTTTTCAACGGCTGACAGATGTTTTTTTCCAAGGATTTTATATTGGGAATCTATTGGAGCATAATATACAGGAGTGAGAAAAACATGAACATTTTCTGGTTTATCAGATAAATCAATTTTTTTATCCTTTCTAAACGGCTGAAGTGATTGAATTGGAAGATATCTTGCTATTTCAGAAATTGGATTGTATCTCACGAGAACATAAACGTTTGAAAAAAACTTTGAAAGTTCTTCAATTGAATCTTTCTGGAAGCTTGCATATGAGTGACAAATTATTAAAATATTTTTTTGTTTCATAACCTGACCTTCATAAAGCATTTCAAAGCCCCAAGAAATGGGAATCTAGAATCTGAGGACGCTCTTTAATCTCGGTAAAACTCTGGGGGTATTCCTCAATAAACCAGACTATAAAAGCGGTCAAATCAATTTTATCCTTCAGTAACTGTTTCTGCTTGGCTCTCCATATCTTCTTACTCATTGGATTCTTTAGAATCTCTTCAGCCTTATCCAATGCAGATTGGTTATCCGAAAAGCGATAAAGAATATTGCAGCCTTTTTCAAGCTCGACGAAATTTCCCATTGAGCTGGCAAGAGTTGATACAAATATTGACGGTGTCCCCAAAAGAGCCGCTTCTGTTGCCATTGTTGCCCCTTCACCAATGTATAAACTTGAATACGCTAAAAGATCGTGAATTTTTTCTGGTGATACATGAATCCGATATGATTCAAATTCCGATGGTAAGTTTTCCTCGGAGGAGATAAATACACGCCCATACTTCTCCATCGTTTTTATTAGTTTTCCCTTGTCTTGGATACCGTGTTGACCGATATCATGACCGGCCTCCCAGGATACAAATCGGATGATGATGAAAGGATCACCTTCCTTGAGTCCGATCTCATCAAGAACTAAGGGGTTAGGAGTAAATCTGTTGGGATGGAGGTATTGCAGCTCGGTATATCCATTATATCGGATCTGCTTCCTTCCAAAATCTTTTTTAAAACATGAAGGAGTTAAAATTGCATCCGTAAACGGGACATAAAGAAGATGCTCCCATTTCGCATGTTCAGTATCTTCCGTGGCAATGCAGGGTTTTCCCAATATTTTTGAGACATGGGCCGCCCGTATCGATCCGTGCCCGATAAAGAGATCCGGCTGAAATTTTTTAACAGCCTGATACATTTTTATGTCTAAAATCGGGACATTGATTATTTTTTCCAAGATAGATTTTCCATAGCTTCCAATCTTCACATAGGAAAAGCCATATTTATCGAGCAGGGTATACGAAATCTCCTTTTCGCTTGCAGTGATGAGGATCTCATGCCCGCGTTTTTCCATTTCACGAATAAAATTCTTGAAATAATGGACATTGGCAGGGTGGTTAATGTCAACAACGATTTTCATTGAGATCCTCGAAATATTTGGTACCGAGGGACTGCTCCCGATTCCAGATATTCTTGATATCTGGAATTGATATTCCAATCATTGCCGTACTTTCCGAATAATTTTCTTACTGATATTGAAAATAATATCCGTGCCGTAATTCACAAAGTGAGATCCAATCGAATGTGACCAGCGTTCCGGGTGAGTGGTCAGGTACAGATTTGGGAATTGTTTTTCTCTAATAAGATTGATCAGGTCATCAGTGGTTTCCGGTTGTTCCAGGGGCCTGCCAGCACCGACAAAATCAGATAGGTTATTCTTCCCGTTCCAGCTTCTTCCGGTATCCGTAAAATATTCAACGCCACTCATCGAAAGAAAGGCCTCTCCCTTCAAACCAAACGTACGAAAATTGTATTGCTTCCAGAGGTCCCGGTTATCCAGCGGCGAGAGAGGCCGGCCGTGCATGCAGATCGTATCAACCGGGCAGATCTTCCGGAACTCCCCGAATTCCTGTTCAAACAGGGCGATCGCTTTAGGATAATCGCCTTTTGTCTTGCTCAGGACTTCGTAATGATAGCCGATCTCATGGCCAAACCCTAGGATCTTCCTGAGTATCTCTGGATTGAACGTATGCGGATACCGGAAATAATACGTGGAGCAGATCCCTATCCCGTGCTCCAAGTCCGCTATTCGGAGGGCATTCATTATCTTCCGGTCAACATCATGGCGCAGGATCGCTGTATTGCCGGAGGGCTTTTCTGAAAGATAGTCCCTGACAGTGGTAATCGTATATTGATCGAGCAGCACCTGGCAGAGTTCCCGGTATTTTTCAAGAGTGAAGTCGCGGGATCCCGAAAACGAAGCGGTTATGCATACCACCCGTTCGTCCCCTTCTCCTGCATCATATCAAAGAACATGGAAAGGAAGAGGCCCATGATGCCGAACCCGAAGACAATAAGGGATAGTGTCATGGGAATGAAGAGTGAATTGCCCAGGACAAACTTATTGTAAATCGAGTAGATCCCGCCAAATATCCCGACAAGCGTGAACACAACCCCCGCAAAATAAAACAACACGAGCGGGTGGAAGCTCAGAATAATATATTTCACTTTCATCCGCCATAGGAAGTCCGCGAGCAGCAACTTCGAGACACTCACGATATACGTGCTGTACTTGATCCCCGACTTCTCTCTCCCGTACCGCGCCGGGTGCGGGACATTGATGACCCGGAACGAGTTGACGTTGAGCCGGACCAGGAGGTCATTGCAGTACCCGTACCGCGGGTACATTTCATCAAGGTTGATGCGTTCGAGCGCCCGGCGCGTGATCGCAGTGTACCCGTTCTGGGGGTCGACCATGGTCCAGTAGCCGCTTGCTATCTTGGTGAGCATGGTGAGCATGGTGTTGCCGGCAAAGCGCCACCTGCTCATGCTCGAGCGGTAGATGGGGTTGACGAGCCGGTTGCCCATGGTGTAGTCGCACTTGTTGTCCACGATCGGGTCGAGGAGCTCGGGCAGAAACGAGGGGTCCATCTGGTTGTCGCCGCCCAACACGGCGATGATGTCCATGCCGTCCTCGAGCGCCCGCTTGTAGCCGGTCGCGATCGCGGCGCCGACACCCCTGTTCTTCCCGTGCCGGATCGGGATGACGGTGGGGTCTTTCGCTGCGAAGTACTCCATGACCTCCTGGGTCCGGTCGGTGGAGCAGTCGTTCACGGCGTAGATCCGGGCGACGAAGTCCGGGATACCGGCGAGCGTCTCCCCGATCAGCAGCTCCTCGTTGTAGGCCGGAATAACGACCGCGATCTTCTTCCCGCGGTACTTCGGGACATCGCCGTGATCGATCACCGGGAGCTCCTTGCGCAGGGTGATCGGGAGCTCCCTGAGCCGCATCCCCTTCTGCTGGAAGAGGGTAACCATCATCGGCTCGAACTCATCCGAGAACGGCAGGAGGTCGAGGAGCTGGATCCCCCGGACACTGATGGCCCGGAAGGTCGACTGCGGGTCGGTGTTCTTGAACCCGACGAATTCCGGGGTGTACTTTGGTGCCGCCGGGTCGAACGGCGCAATCCCCTTCCGGCCTCCCATGGACCGGGAGCCGATGACGAGATCCGCCCCGTCCAGCACCGACTGCGCGAGGTGCGGGATCTGCCGGGTGAGGTGCTCCCCCTTGCTGTCCAGGAGGACGATCGCCTGGCTCCCGAACCCGATCGCCCGCCGGCAGCCGGCGAGGATCGCCTGGACCCGGTTGCAGGGCTGCGCCAGGGAGAGGATATCGGCACCGGCCTTCGTCGCAACCTCGACCGTCCGGTCATTCGATCCGGTATCGGCGACGATCACGTGCGCCGCGTACATCTTGGAGAGGATGACAAGCGTCCCGATCGAGAGCTCGTCATTGAAGGTGGGGATGACAACCGAGGCCTCGGGGATCTGGACGGTGACCGTGGAGAGGAGCGGGGACGACCAGCTGGCAGAACCGGCGGCCTCTGCCGGGGATGCGATGGACTGCCCCAAAGAAGTTGATTCCTGCGTATCGATCGGCCTCGTTGCTGCGTTGTTTCCGGTATTCCCGCACCCGTCTGCCGGGCGGAGAGAAGACCGGGGAGATCTCCCTCACTCTGGTGTGCCACACATCAGCGGCATATAGTATAATAATATCTATTTCATTTTATGATGCATAGGATCTATTTTAATTATTGCAATGCGCCGGTTTCCATAAATGAACCTGAATATCTTTTAAAACGGAATCTGACCAGATTCACGTCATGAATAATACTTGAAGGATATTGGTTTTTCTCCCGATCCCGGGCTGGTGCAGTTTAAAAGAATGCGCACCGGAACGACCGGTCCTCCCTGCGGAAACACGCGCGAGCCGGAGGAGAGAGAAAAACCTCGTAAAGAATTTTCAGCCCCGGTGTAATCTGAGAAATTTTTAACGTTCCCCGGGGCTTTTTTCGTTTCATCAGAGACGAAGGGAGAAGAGCCGGAGGCTCTCTGAGTATTCGCAGTCGAAGAATTCATTGAAGTTCCCTGGCACGAATACCGTACCGACTCCGTCCCGATATCCGGAGTACGTGGTTCCAGTTTGGAAATGCCGGGAAGAATCGTCATCCTGCCATAATGGAGAAATGACCGTCTTTCCCATCCTGATTGATACCGCCTCATCGAAAACAACCGGATGGTTTTTCACGCGTCCTTCCGGATGGCCAGGCCCGGATCATATTGACGGTATACGTTCCCGGCACAGTCCACCATTATTTCCTGGGGGACGGCGATCTCACAGAAATGCCATACGCAACATCCTGCTGCACCTTTTCCGGGCACTTCCGGGACACGGCATCCGTTCTTCCCGCTGCACTTTTTCCGGGTACTTCCGGGACACGGCATCCGTTCTTCCCGCTGCACTTTTTCCGGGTACTTCCGGGACACGGCACCCGTCTTCCCGCTGCACTTTTTCCGGGCACTTCCGGGACGCGGCATCCGTCTTCCCGTTGCACCTTTTCCGGGTACTTCCGGGACAGAGCGCCTGCTGCGTATTTTTATCCTTCCGATGAAAATTTAATCCGGCCGGTGTATACCCTATCAGGGAAAGAGCGTGCCCATGAACAGGAAACAGGTCGCCATCATCGCGTTCACGACATATCTTGTTGTGGTCATGGTCTTCATGCTCCTGGTGCAGCAGTTCGACCGGGACCTCTTCTTCGTCCTCTCGCTCTTAGGCCTCCTCGTGATCGCGATGCTGATGCGGCTGCAGTACGTGCGGCCGGCATACCAGCGCTGGATCGGGTACATGATCTGGGGCGGGATCGTAATCTTCGGTGCGATTGCCAGTACGAAAGTCGTGGGGATCCTCGCAGTATGAACTACCGGTGGATCCTCCTCCTGCTCCTCTCCGGCATTGCCATCCTCGGGCTCGCCACGTTTTCCTCCGGCCCGCTCCTGTACTCACCGGAGAAAGATTCGTCAGCTTCGGCCTTCCACCAGAACCCGGCGGTTTTCCGGCAGGCAGCTGTCACCAGCGCGAATGATATCGTCCCCCTGATGCAGGATGCGCTTGACGGGCAAAAACCGGTGGTCCTCGACATCCGGGCCAACGGGACCGCAACCGTGGAGCGGAACCTTGCCCGGTACGATACGTACTGCTCCGATCTGCAGGAGAAGTTCGCCCAGTACAGGTTGAAAGGGGGAGAGTTCAGCCCGTTCCTCACGGGCGTGGAAGACCAGCGACAGGTCCTCCACGAGCTGGTCCGGCAATCGGAAGCGTTCAGCGGCCTCCAGGCAGCTGCAGCACGGACCGGCGGGGACCGGGATGCAACGGCGACGATCGCGAGCCAGACCCTGGCATGGCAGGAGAAGGAGAAGATCCTCCTCACGAGATATCTTGGGAACAGTTCGGCCATCACCAGGATCAGTTCGAAGATCGGGCTTGATACCCGGTCCTACGAACAGGCACGGGACGGCATCCAGGGTATGCTGAAGGATCTTGAGACCGCCCGGGAGATCCCCCCGCTCAACATGACCGCGAACGGATCGAGCCGGATCACCCTCCTCATCGAACCGGGAGCCGCACAGTACGGGGACACCGTCCAGATCTATGGCATTATCACACCGGCGCAGGAGAACCAGAGCGTCCGGCTCTTTCTCGATAATACCCCGTTCACGACCGTCTCAACGGACAGCACCGGCAACTACTATGTCCGTTTCATGGTCGAACGGATCGAAAAAGGGGCACACACCGTCTCCGCCACGACCGGAAGCCTCGTATCGCCGCAGCAGGCGCTCGTAGTCCGTATGAGCGGCACGACGACGACCCTCAACGCGGAGCCGGGATACCGCAACTACACCGAGACCGGCGCATACTGCGATGGCACCGTCATGGCCGGGCAGCCGGTCCGGAATGCGCCGGTAACACTCCTTGCGGAGGGGAATCCCGCAATGACGGTCATGACGGCAGAGAACGGGACGTACCGGGCATTCCTCCCCCTGTCTGGAGGGAGTCATTCCATCACCGCGGAATTTTCCGCGGACAGCTATCCCCTCAACCCTTCGTTCAGCCCTCCGGTCTCCCTTGTCGTGCCGGCCACCCCCATCCGGCTTGTTGACCTGCTGATCGTTGCAGCATTCTTCTTCCTTGTTATTGGCGGGGTCCTGTTCTGGCTGATCCGTCATCCCCCGGGAACGGCAGTCCCGGAGCCGGATCTGGGGGACGATATCAACGGTCTCCTTTCGGATTCCGTGCCGGCCCCCCTGCCGGGTCACGGGGACCTCCCCCCGGAGATCGGGACCCTCTACACACGGTACCAGGCGATCCTGAACAAGGAGGGCCTCTCGGAAGCAACCCGTCGTGCGTACCTCGACCTCGCGGCGCGGATCGCCCTCCACCTCCGGCTGCCGGCCTACCGCACGCTCACCGCCCGGGAACTCAGTTCCGCGTGCGCGAGCAGGAGCTACAGCGGGATCTTCGACATCTTCGTCGACTCGTACGAGCGGATCCGGTACGGGGGCAGCACAAAACAGCAGGACAAGACCGGGTTCGAGCAGGAACTTAAAGCGGCAGACACGGAGACCGGGAGAAAACAGGCATGAAGATAACCTCCTGGATCGCGCTCGCGGTCCTGATCGGCGCATCGCTCGTTCTCTTCCTCCACCTCGCAACCACGGGCGAGGACTTCTCCCGGTACAATGCCGGGTGGACCGGCACCTCGGCGTTTTTCGCGACACTCGACCGGCACACAACCGACGATATCAGGAGCCCCGCCGATCTCGGCCGGTACACCGGCACAACACTCCTTGTCATCGCACCGGACCATCCCTTCGCCGCTGGGGAGGGTTCCGCGTACCGCGATTTCATCGCGCGGGGCAACACGCTCTTCCTTGCCGATGACTTCGGGACCGGGCCAGCCCTTCTCAGGGCGATGGGGAGCACCATCGTCCTCCGGCAGGAGAACCTCTCGAGTCTCGACCGGGCGTTCAGCGATCCGTACATCGTCGTCTCGTACCCGTCTGCCGATGCCTGGCCCCTACAGGTGGGCTCCCCCCTCCTTCTCAATGAAGCAGGGACACTGGAGGGGGGAGAACCCCTCCTGGAGAGCACGACATTCTCGTGGGAGGATACGATGCCAGACCGCCAGCTGGGCTCCAACGAATCGCTCGGGAGATATACGGTCATGGCCCGCGAAAAGATCGGCAACGGCACCCTGATTGTCCTCTCCGACCCGAGCGTCTTCATCAACGGCATGGAAGACCCCGGCTACGGGAATGCCGCCTTCCGTGCGGAGATTGCGGGACACGGCCCGGTCCTCGTCGACGTGTACAGCTCCCGGGTTGGGCGGGAGGACGCGACCGGCGCATTTATTCATTTCTTACGTTCTAATACTGCGTACACGCTCATTGCTGCCGCCCTGCTCATGGCTGCTGTTCTCATCGCATGGCAGAGGAGGATCCTGTGAAAGACGCCATCAAAGTTCCCGATGCCGACGCCGGACCGGTCCTCGATGTCGCCCGGTTCCACGACAGCATCACCCGCACGCTGGGCAAGCTCATCGTGGGCAACCGGGACCTCATCGAGCTCATGTTCATCGCGCTCCTCTCCGAGGGGCACATCCTGATCGAAGGCGTCCCGGGGACGGCGAAGACCACGATTGCCAAGGCGGTCGCCCGGGCCACCAACTGCCAGTTCAACCGTATCCAGGGGGCGGTCGACCTCCAGCCGGCCGACCTCATCGGCGTCAGGATCTACGATACCGCAACCCGCACTTTCTCGCTCCGCAAGGGTCCCATCTTCACCAACATCCTCGTCGCCGACGAGATCAACCGCATCAACCCCAAGGCGCAGAGCGCGTTCATCGAGGCGATGAGCGAACAGCAGGCGACCATCGACGGCGAGACCTGCCGGATCGACAAGCCCTTCCTCGTGATCGCCACCCAGAACCCGTACGACCTCCAGGGCACGTTCCCGCTCATCGAGGCGCAGCGGGACCGGTTCATGTTCGGGCTCTCGACCACGCACTTAAGCGCCGACGACGAGCTCAACCTCGTCCGCCGTGCAAGCGGCGGGACGCTGAACTGGGACGCCTTCTCCCGGTCCGTCCCCGTCGACTTCTCGAAAGACACCCTCCTTAACCTCATCCGCACGGTCAACACCATCCGGATCGAGGACCCGGTGCTTGCGTACATCCGCGACATCGTGATCGCGACCCGGAAGAACGGCAACATCGAGCTCGGCGCCTCCTCCCGCGCCTCCATCGCCTTCGTCCGCGGCGCCCGCGCCCGCGCCGCGATCGCAAGAAGGTCCTATGTTCTCCCGGACGATGTCAAGAGACTCGCCGCCGTGATCCTCAGCCACCGGATCATCCTCACCCGCGAAGCGGAGGTCGAGAACCTCCAGCCGGAGGACGTGGTTGCGGAGATCCTGGAATCGATCGAGGTGCCGTAACCTGCATGGAGCCGCAGCGCCCCACAACGGCAATCGGGGTGATGGCCGCCCTTCTTATGGCAGGAGCAGTCGTGCTGGACGACCCTGCAGCCGCCCTCGCCGCGTTCTCCCTCGTCCTTTTCCTTGCCGCCCTCGCCATCCGGTTCCGGCAGCGCGTCGCACGGATCGCGGCATCCGTAAAAGTTGAACGGGTCACGAACCGGAAGATCATCCCGCAGGGCGGGACCTCCGTGATCCTGACAACATTCGCGAGCCGCCCGGAACCGGGCACGGCAGTCAGCGTGCGGGAGATCCTCCCCCCCGGAAGCTCCGCCGTCTCTTCCGGGCATGTCATGCCGGTCAGCCCGGACGGCAGCGCGACGCTCCTGTACAACCTCACCGCGCTCGTCCCGGGGAGACTGGGCATGCCGGGGATCGTGCTGACCGTCGCCGACCCGTTCTTCTCCGCCGATCTTGCCATGGAATCGGCACCGTTCCGTGGGCCGGAACTCGACGTACACCCGCACGCGACGTACGAACGCTCGCGGAAACGGAACGAGGATGCGACCCGGGAGAGGAACAAGCCTTCCGTCTCCCGCGGGTACCACCTCCGCTCGGTCCGCGAGTACCTCCCGGGCGACGACATCCGGACCGTCGACTGGAAGATGACGGCCAAGTACCAGCGGATGTTCATCCGGGAGTTCACGTCGGTCGAAAGCGTCCCTCCCCTGGTCGTCCTCGACATCCCGGGCGAAGAGTCGGGGGTTTCCGACGAGGCGCTCGCCGTCCTCGTCAACGGCGCAAACCAGGAGACCGCGGCGGCCATCCGGCGGTTCGGCTCCGTCTCCCTCCTCGTCATCTCGGGGATCAACGTCCTCTCGATCCTGCTGGAGGAGCGGAACGCCCCGCGCTGCACCGGCGCGATCCTCGACGCCGCGCACCCGCAGGTCCGGCTCCACCATGCATACCGCTGGAAGAACCGGGCTGCGCTCCACGCAACCGTCCGGACCTGCCGGCGGGCGGTCAGCCGGGAGGAGGGATCGGTCCGCCATTTCCACGCGAGGATCGCAAGCGTCTGCAGGAGGAGCCTTGCCGGCCCCTATGTCCCGGTCTTTGCAATCCAGGTCGCAAGCCTCCTCCGTTCCGTGCACCTCACCGAGATCTACCTCTACAGCCTCTTTGAGGGCGATGACAGCCATGTAAAAGAACTTGCCGCCCAGGCACAGGAGCAACAGATCCGGGTTATCCCGCGGACGGTAGCAGCAAAGGACGCAATGACGCCCCGCGAGCTCCCGGGCGCAGACCCGGTACAGGTGATCGCATGACCGTCCCCCGGGGAAAGGCCCTGTTCCTTGCAGCCGCCATCGGGATCGCCGCCCTCTCCCTCACGGGAGGTGGCGATCCTCTCCTCCGGATCCTGGCTGCCGCAGCCTTTGCCGCGGGGGCGCTCCTGAAGCGGGGGACGGATGACGACACGATCTTCACCCTCGCCACCGGGGAACTCCTCGTGATTGCGGTCGCGGCATCCTCGTTCATCGCCGGTTTTCTCGTCCAGTGCGCCGTGATCGGGGCTGCGCTCAGCGGGGGAAGAGCCCCGGCCGGCCGGGGCGATGCCGCGATCTTCGTCGCGTATTGCCTCATCGCCCTTGCGGGCGCGATCGTCCTCGACCGGGCAAACCAGATCCTCCTCCCCTTCCTTGCCATGACCGCAATCGTTGCAGGCGCGACCGTTGCCGTCACCGGCATTGCAGAACTGCGGGAGCGCCGGAAGTATGCAGGAGGCGGCACATGAACCTCCGGTTCCCGGGCCAGTACTTCTCTGCCGGCCTCCTCCTGATGGCGGCCGCGGCAGTCCTGATCGTTGTCGCCGTGCTGACCAACCGGGGCGACATCACCTCTGCTGCTCTCGTAATTTCCGCCATGGTCTGCGCGGTCGCCGGAATCTTCATCTTAACCTTCGCCGGGGGAGAGCCGATCGACCCGAAACTCGTCGCGCTCCTCCCCGTCCAGGAGCGGATCACGGTCTGCCGGATCGCCTCCGACCTCGGGATCACCGGCAACGCATGGTTCCTCCCGAAACGGCTGACCGGGGAATCGCGGGTCATGCTCTTCAACCCGGTCTCAGAGTACACGGGAGGCAACGTCCGGCCCGATGACTCCTTCCCCATGTCGGGACCGGCCGGTATCGTCACGGTGCCGGCGGGCGACCCGCTCTCTTCCGACCTCTTCCGGAGCGGCGGGCTGCCGTGGACCGACGGTGAGGACGACGTCTCCCGGCTCCTGAAGGAGACGGTCTGCGCGTCGTTCGAGTTCGCGACCGATCTCTCCACCCGATGGCAGGGCAACACTGTCACCGTCACCCTCCAGGGATACCGGTTCATGGACGGCTGCCATCTCAGCATGAAAGAGTCCCCGCGCTGTTGCAGCATGCGCCCCTGCGCAGCGTGCAGCCTCTGCGGGGCCCTCATCGCGGAGAGCATGGACGTCGCTGCCTGTCTCGACCGGTGCACCCCCGGCGCGGCGGCGCAGGAGATCGTCGCCGTCTTCACGCTCCTCCCCGATGCCCAATCTTCGCCGGTGGAACCGGCCGGGGTGCCGGCCGCTGAAGAACGATCGGAACAACCGGAACCCGTCCCTTCCCCGGATGAACCCGTCCTGATGTGACGGGAATTTACTCCTGCATTTTTTCTCTTCCGGGCCTGCAGCCCCGGTACACTTGCTCCGGGTTGAGATACCTGCACCAGGAGCGCGATTGGGACTGCAGGTTTCTCGTAGGTACCGCGTCCTATTCCTGCCCCTGCACCGTCACCCAGAGGTGGAGGTCCCGGTTCGCCGCAGCGATCCGGTCGCTGCCGGTCACATCATAGGACGGGATCGTTTCATTGAAGAGGAGGAACTCGATCCGGTTGTAATTGTTCGCCGGCACCGTCAGGTTGTACGGGATGATGGTCGTCTCGTTATGGGGTACGGAGAGCGGCTGGTACCAGAGAAGATCCATGGTCGTGATCCGCGTTGTGTTCGTGCTGTTGTCGGTCTCGACGATCATGCCGTAGGACTCGATCGTGTAGGTGACCGTGCGGTACTCGTGGTTCCCGACACCGATAAACAGGGGATAGCCCTCGCCGGGGGCGATCTGGTCCGGGTAATCGGCAGCCATCCGGTTTGCACCGAGAACGTAAAACTCGGTGAAATGCTCCCCCGGCTTCGGGACCGCGATCACGAAAACGGTCGTTCCGACCGCACAAAGGATGGCAATCAGGAGGACTGCGTTCAGGATCCGGTCGGTCCTCTCCCCGTTCCGTATCGGGAACTCCTTGCGCACCGCCGCGATCATCCGCCGGAAATGCGGCCCGAAGCGCTCCTCCGGCATGCAGCGCGCCCTGCGGTAGTGTGCGACGAGGAACATCGAGAAGATGAACACCGAGACACAGATCAGGAGGGGGACGAGCCGGATCCCGAACGGGGTGTAGTTCAGCCCAAGCCCGATGAGGGGGACGATGGCAATCGAGAGGCCGACCGAGAGTGCGAGCCGTTCGAGAAGGTCGATCTCCCCCTCTTTCGGGAAGAGCGCAGCGACAAGCGCATAGCCCGGCAGGAAGAGGAGGACCGGGAGCGCCAGGATGACCCGCACGGGCGACTGTTCCAGGAACGGGATGAAGACGACAAGGATGGAGAGCCCGAGCCATGCCAGCGCGATGGTGAGGTCCGAGGGGAAATCGGTCTCGAAGAAGGCGGCATAGATCGTTTCGGCGCGGCGGTCGTCAGTCACGGTGGATCACGGGAAGCAGGGGAATGGCTTTTATTATCACAAGTATCGTTCACCGGGGGTCATGAGACTTTTGGAGAGGGGTTCCTCAAGGGGGATTTCGGGAATCTCCATCACGAAAAACCCGGCCTGTATTTTTTTTCTTCAAAACCCGACAGGCGATCCTTTTCCGGTAGCTCAGCTAAGGAATTCGTTCGGAAAATGACAGCCAGCGAAAAAGCCATGTTCCCCCTCACTCTGGTCGCACAAGAGGGTGGGGCGGGGGAATATTACCAGGATTACGGCGGAGCAAAAAAATATCTGGCGACAGTGAATCCATCCGGGTATCTGAGAGAAAAGATCCGTGGATGCCGATGATGCATAACGAAAAAAATTATACGCTGTGCACGACCACGTCGTACTCTTTGACAACGAGAGTCGTTGCATCGGTCGGGACCTGGTATTTGTTGGGCGAGATCTCGGTCCAGCCAAGACTCCGGACAATGAAATCTCTCCATGCGGCGGAATAATCTTCATTCTTGTCCGGATCGCCATCCGGCACGTAGCCGACCGTGAAGGGCGAATCGCCAGGATCCCGGGTAAAGACCTGATAGCTGGTGTTGACCAGTTCCATCTGGACGGTGCCCACGCCGGTGAGACTGAGGGCATCGGTCGAGGAGACGTTGACCATGTAGATAACCGCGGTCCGGGTGGGGGCGTCGTAGAACCAGCGGGGTTCTGCAAGCATCGTCGAACCGGTCACGACGTACTCCGGCTGCCGGTAGATCACCGCCCCATTCTCGATTGCAACGATCTGCCCCTGTTCCTTGGACTCGTACCGGAGCTCCCCCAGCTGCCCGGCAAGCGGGTAGAAGTCGATGATGGCCCCGAACCTGTCCGTGACGTTGAACTTCTGGACCGTCGTGGTCGAGTTGAGGATATACAGCGTCCCTCCCCCGACCTTCAGCGACGTCTCCTTATACGGGACGGTCTTGTACACAAGGCTCTTGAGATCGTTCTGGAGAACGATCATGTTCTTCTCCATGATCTGCTGGTCGGCGTTCGCCTGCTGCTTGAGGAGCACCGGGTACCCGTACAGGGTTACCAGGGAGATCCCCACGATGACCAGGCTGAAGATCAGGACAAAACCGATCGATTCCGAAACGGCCGATTCATCTGCTGCGATAGTTCTTCTCATCTCGTCTCTTCCCCCGTCACACACCCAATGAGTCATAGGTAATCTTGTTCAGCCCCTTCCCCGTGGTATTGCCGCGGACACCCCGCGTTGACCCGATACCGGCAAGCGAGATGCTGCTTTTAATGTCATTGCGCGAGACCTCGACAACCTGGTCCGGCGATCCCACCGACGATCCTATCTCGACAAAATAGTCATTACTCGCAACCTCGTCCGGGATATCGAACTTCGTCGTGATATTGCCTTCATCCGGGCGGATGACGTACACATCGATGATGCGGGTGGAGATCCCGTTCCCGATGTCCGTATACGCGGCGTAGCTGAGCGTATAGGCCGGGCCTTCCATGAGCGTTGCGTTGACGTACAGCATCATGATGACGAGGAGGATCATCAGGATGCCGCTGATGAAGACATACTCAAGGATGCTGGACACGCCCTCCTCGGGATCCGGTTTAGTAATACGCGGTCTCATTATACACGCTCACCCCGTTGGAGTAATGCAGGTTGATCTTGTAGACCTTCGCGGTGAAGAACCCCGGCTGGGCGGAACTCGTATTGAAACTTGCGACGGCGCCCTTCCGGTTCATCGAAAGGTTCTGGAAATCCGCCAGAATCCCTTGGGATCGGGGATCCGAAAAGTTGCCAACATTTGCCTGCGACACCCGGACAACCTCCGTATGGAAATCCCGGATATCGTTCTTCGGGAACTCCAGCACGCCTTCCGCAGTCGTCTGGCCGACAACGACGGACTGGTTTAACAGGATCGCGAGGAAGAAGAACGCAAGGCTGATCAAAAATCCCATCAGCACGATCCACTGGGCATCATCGTTCAGCCGCGCCAAATGAGCACCTCCACGAGGACTTCCTGCCACCTGCGATCCAGGATAGCGGTGCCCGCCGGAGTCAGCGACTTATAGTCCGTGGGGCCGCTGGTAATCGTGTTATCAATCAACACCCACCGGGTCACCCGCACAGCATGGTCACCGGGGGTAATGTTCCGGGTCCTGCTGAACTCGTAGCTCCCGGTGGGTGTCGTCGCATTACGGTAATACACGGTAGCGGCATACTGGAGGTGGTCCGCTCTGCCATTGGTCAGGCCGTTGGCGTAGGAGAGGAACATTGTGTTGAATAATTCGGGACCTTTATGGTAATCCCCCGGAGGACTGGAGACCGCCGAATAATTATTCTTAATGAATTTCTGCAGGTCGCTCGTCTGGGCCCTGTTCTCGAGAGAGGTGTTCGGCGTGTCCATCATTGCAAGCACATCCGACCCGAGCTGCTCGAGCTGCATGTCGCTGATGTGAGTGTCGCCGGGGGTGTACATGGTCGTTGTCCCGAGCACGATCCAGGCGGTGACGAGCATGATGAGGGCGGCGGCAATGCCCTCAATGGTATAGAGCTGCCCGGCTGCATGGTCTACCATACCGCCACCTCCAGGATCGCGGGCTCCAGAACGGGTTCATGCACCCACGGGGACCCGTAATCGTACCGGAAGAGGTTGTTGCCAAAGGTCGAATTGATGCAATATCCATCGTCATACGTCGAATTTGAAGTGTTCCAAAGCCCAAAGGTGAAATTGACAAAGATCCGCGACGCAGTTGTCGTCTTGCCCTCCGCCGCGAAGAAGGTGGAATTGAACAGGATCGAGACATTCTCCTGGACGACGACCGGCGAGCTCTGCCGCGGGATAACCGGCGTCGAACCTCCATCGATGTAGACCTCGTGACCGAACGGCGGGATTGCCACGAGGGGTTCTGACGGGTTCAGGCGGGTGATGTTGACATCCAGCAGACGGACTTTGAGATTGCTCGTCCCGACCGGCTTTTCCACCCCACTATCAAAATAATCAAGGTTTGACTGGTTTCCGTACACCCAGCTGACGTTCGTGATATTGATGGCGGTAGACTCCTGCCGCGGGTTGATCTGGTACGCAAGGTTCTGCTCCTTGAAGAGGAGATCGGTGATGTTCAGTTCCGGCGAGAACATATGGTTTGGAGAAGTTCCCTCCGACATGAATGCATACGCAGGGATCGTTGAATCGCTCATCTGCTTGACCTTGACGACCCGGCGGATGTACCCATAGGCGCCGTTCGGCCGGATATCCCCGACAGACTGGTAGGTGGTGCCGTTTGTCAGCACCGAGATGTTGAACCGGTACGGCATGTCACCGAAGATCACCTTGTCCTGGTAAGATTCCGGGTAGGTAAAAGCGGTCGAGCAGAACGACCGGTTGATCTTAACGGCAGACAGCACCCCCGGGTTCTCCTTGGCGATTGCCCACCCGATCCGCTTGACTTCCTCCGGGACCCGGGCATCGTCGATGACCTCCCATTCCGATGTCCCGTCAACCTGCCAGCCGGGATCCTCCGTGAGGATGACGCCGGTGCGGTATGCAACGGCATCATAATCGATCTGGGTGCCCCTCACGTTGACAAAGAGCCCCGGGATCATGGTCGCAACCCAGATGAACGCGACCATGAAGATCGTGAATCCTGCAAGGAAATCAATCGAGAGGTATGCGGTATCATGCTTCATGGGCAGGTATCAGTGCTCCCGTGATGGCGTCGAATGCATAGCTCTTCGTTTCCATCCCCTCCCGGACCGATATGCGGGTCGTGTTTGCAGTGATCTCAATCTCACGGCCGACGAGGGTTGGGGACGCCAGCAGGTCCGGGTTTTCCGTAAAGATGCTGCTCACATTATAGAGTTTGGCCGTGTCGATCTCCTGCGCAGGGAACGTGTCGGGTGCCGGCACAATCTGCCAGCCCTGCACGTCGTACACGAGGAAAAATACATCGGTTGAGTTCTTGATCCCGTAGATCCATGTCGCCGCATTTCCCTCCGGATCCACGTTCTTTCCCGCGATATAGTAGATATTCTTATCCACGCTCCCGTTCAGGTGCTCGAGAGGATAGCGTACAGCCAGTTCATTGACTTCCGGGAAACTGAACCGGGCAGGATCCGCAAGGGTCAGCGGCATCAGCCCCAGATCGACCGGCTGCCGGGCCGGTTTTGACACGACCGTCTGGGCCGGCACCGGAGCCGGACCTGCCATGGCAAGATATGCGACCACGACCAGCCAGACAATGAAGAGCGCGGCAAGAATTCCGATGATTGCAGACCTTCGCATAATCTTCCTTAAAGGTGAATGGGCGTGAAATGGATATAAATATTGGTGATTTTTTTATTTTTATCCCCCATGCACCGCTCCCCGGATTGGAAAAAAATATGTAAAGGAGCAGAGAATTACGGCACGATCTTGGTGATCGGTATCTCGAGGATGTCTTCTGCCCCGCACCCCTTGAGCTTCGGGATCAGCTGGTTGACGGCGCTTTTCGGGACGACCGTCTGGATGCTGTAGTACTCGATCCCGTGCAGCCGGGAGACGGTCGGTTTCTTCATCGCGGGCAGCGCGGCGATGATCTTCTCCATGGACGCTGACGGGACGTTCATCGTTAACAGGACTTTGTTCCGCGCTGCGATAACCCCGAAGAGGAGCGTCGTGATCTCGTCGATCTCCCTGCGCTTCTGCGGGTCCGCATAGCTCGACCTGTTGGCGATGATCACGGTATAGGACTCCATGATCTGCCCGATGATCTTCAGGCCGTTCTTCCGGAGCGTTGTTCCTGTCTCTGTCAGGTCGACGACGACGTCCATGAGATCCGGCACCTTTGCTTCCGATGCCCCGTACGAGGGGAAGAGCTGGACCGGGATCTTCTGCTCCTCGAAGAACCGGCGCGTGAGCCCGGGGTATTCTGTCGTGACCCTGCTGCCGGGCCGGATCTTCGCGATGGAATCGACTGGTTCGTCCCGGTGGACCGCTACGACGATCCTGACATTCCCCTCCCCCGTCTTGCTGTAGGTGAGCTGTGCGACCTCGACGACATCGGACCCGGTCTCCTTGACCCAGTCGAGGCCGGAGATGCCGAGGTCGAAGTATCCCTTCTCCACGTACGTCGGGATCTCCTGCGGGCGCAGGATCTTGACCTTGCCGATGCGCGGGTCGTCGATCCTCGGGTTATAGTCCCGGTCCGTGCGCAGGACCGCAAGGTCCGCTTCCTTGAAGAGCTGCAGGGTTTGCGCCTCGAGGCTCCCCTTGGGGAGAGCGATGGTGATCATACCTGTACAGATCGGAGGCGGTCGGGAATAAAAGCTCGCGAACAAAAAAAGGGCCCGGGGGGGGCGCCCGGGCAGAGAGCAGGGGAAAGGAAGAGAGGAAGAGCCGGCGGCCGCGGCGCCGGTCTAATCGAACGTGTGGACGAGCAGCCCGCTTAAGAGTTTTGGCTCGAACCACGTCGACTTGGGGGGCATGACGCCGTCGGCATCGGCAATGGCGAGCACGGTATCGACCCGGACCGGCTGCATCGCGATGGCGAGCCGGAAGCTGCCATTGTCGACAAGGGCGGTCAGGTCGCGGATGGGGCGGGCACCGCCCAGGTACTGGAGCCGGGCATCTCCCCGCGGGTCCCGGATGCCGAGCATGCCGAAGAGGACATGCTCCTGCAGGATGGCGACATCGAGGGTTTCCAGCGCGGTCTTTTTCGGATCGATCGGCCGGGTGCATTCGTACCAGGTTCCTTCGAGGTAGACATGGATGATATGATACAGGTGGGGTTTGCGGACCCTTGGAACGAGCTGAAACCCTCCCCCGTCGGCCGGGCCATAGGATTCAACCGTGAAGACCTTGTTGAGATCGGAGAGGAACGTCTCCGGGGTATATCCCCCGATGTCGGCGAGGAGGCGGCTGTACCCGTGGATCCTGACGCGGTCATGGGCAAAGAGGACCCCGAGGAACCGGTCTATCCCTTCATGGCCGCATTCCCCCGCGTGCCGGTCGGCGACATTTACCGCGGACTTTGCCCGGTGGTGGCCGTCGGCAATGTACAGGTACGGGATGGTTGAGAACCGGTCCACAAGATGGAGCACGTCATCCGGGTCGAGCCGGAATATCTGGTGCACGGCGCCGTTCTCCACGTGCACCTCAGCATCAGGGACGATTCCCGCCCGTATGAGCGACTCCAGCCGCGCAACGATCCCGGCCTCGTCCCGGTAGAGGAGGACGACGGGGCCGTTATGGCTTTTTGTCGCTTCGATATGCCGGGTGCGGTCCTCCTCTTTGTCGTACCGTGTCAGCTCATGCCGCCGGATCCGGCGGGACCGGTAGTCTTCCACATCAAGGCAGCACGCAATGCCGAGAAATGTGTCGCAGCCCTGCCGGACCCGGTAAAGATACAGGGTGGGGGAAGAATCCAATTCCATGCACCCGCGTTCTCTGAGCGCGTGGAAGTTCTCTGCCGCCCTCTGGTAAACACGGCCGTCATGCGGCGGGATCTCCGCAAGTTCGGCGTCGGACCGGGAGACCCGCAGAAAACTCTGCGGGTTCCTGGCAATAATCGCCCGGGCTTCGTCTGCCGTTACCACATCGTACGGCACGGCTGCGATCTCCTGCGCCGCATCCCGCTTCGGGCGCAGTGCGGCAAAGGGGTACACTGCTACCATGAATCACCGGTCCCGTCCGACACCATCGTATCGCGCTCTCAGAGTTTGGCGCTGCCCCCTATTAGTCTGATCTCTTCGCCTCCCAAAGGCTTCATCCGGCTGCCCCGTGCGCAAACCATATCTGGTCGTCCGCTCCACCATGAGGGTGAAACGTCGGGGATGAGAGATCCGTGATCCGTTCCGGGGACATGACCTCGTACCAGCCGGCCCAGGTGCGGCGGGCGATGCCGGCCGACATTCCGGCGATTTTCGCCATCGAGCGGGAGCTCTTCGTGGACCCGTGGGAGCAGGCGGTCTTCTCCGAAGCCCTGACCTATTTTCCCACAACCTACTTCGTCGCTACCTGCAACGGCGCCGTGGCCGGCTTTATCGTCGGAGCACCCGAAAACACCGGCGAGAACATCTATGGCCATATCTGCAACTTCGGCGTTGCCCCTGCCTTCCAGCGCCGCGGGATCGGCCGGCTGCTCGTCCAGCGGGCCGAGCACCAGTTCGCCTTCGAACTCGCGAGCGCCGTCCAGCTCGAAGTCCGGCTCTCGAACATACCCGCGCAGAGATTTTACCGGAAGATCGGGTACCGGGAGGTCTTCCGGATCGCCGGCTATTATGCGAACCACGAGGATGCCGTTGTGATGATGAAGTGGTTCCGGTTCTAGGGAGTGGCGCGGTTTTTCCATCAATCAGGGGAACGTGGCATCCTGAAAACTTTGGCCGGAAGACCGGTCGGATCAAGACGCTGAAGCATCTCAATACCAACGAAAAATCATTTGATGCGTTGTTTTTAAAAAGAAGAGAAAAGAATAATTTTTCCGGCTCTGGAGAAATCCCCCTTATCTCCAGGAACTATTCCTCATCCAACCGTACACGGCTTCCCATGGATATCGCGAGGGGGGTTGCGACAGTGGCGGGGGGCGTCAGCCCCCAAGAACGTTAAGAATTTCTATGACTTCTCCAGAGCTATTTTTTTAATTATTGGATATTCCTAAAAAAGACTCTTGAATAGAGAACGATGAGGGTGACCCCCCCTTACGCCAGCCCTGCCCCCGTCGGGGACGGGGGCGTAGTGCGATTGGACGGACAAGGTTACAGGAAATACCTCGTTATCGCAATACAGGGTCGCCTCAACGGCGGAGGTGAGGGGGTGGGGCCCAACAGAGACAACGACGATGAGAAGAACCCATGAGAGGTTCTTCGAAAGCGAAGGCGATGCCTCCGGGAGAGTCTGAATAATAATGCAACGAAAACAAATTCACGAAAATTTTTGAGGCAGGATTGGATTTTGCCCAAAAGAAAAATTATCCTACCCTCTCCCGAGCTGCTGGTGGGCTCGGGCAAGGTGCTGGGCGGCAAGGGCGCCGAGGAGCGAGAGTTCGCCGGCGAGCACCCCGCACGCGATGATCTCGGCGAGCCGCTTCGCATTGGTCCCCGGCGGATTGCCGCCGCCGGCGACGCCGAGGAGCCGCAGGCATTCCTGCTGGGTATCGACCCCGGTGCCTCCCCCGACCGTGCCGACCGGCAGGGAGGGGAGCGTCACCGAGACATAGACCCCCGTCGGGGTCGGGTCGACCGTGGTGATGCAGGTGCTCCCGTCGATTGCGTGCGCCGCGTCCTGCCCGCAGGCGATGAACATTGCTGCGACGATATTTGCCGCATGGGCGTTGAACCCGAGCGCGCCGGCCCGTGCGGAGCCGACGAGGTTCTTCCGGTAGTTGACCTCGAAGAGCGACGCAGCGTCGGTCTTGAAGACCGAGGAGATGAGCTCATGGGAGAGCGCGATGCCGGCGACCGCGCTCCTGCCCCGCCCGAGGATCGTGTTGATGGCGGCGGGCTTCTTGTCCGCGCACATGTTCCCGGAGAGGGCGATGAGCTTTGCCCCGGTCCCCTGCGCGATCAGCTCGGCGATCTTCTGGCTTGCAATTGTCACCATGTTCATGCCCATCGCGTCCTTGGTATCAAAACTCATCCGGAGGTAGACGCTCGTCCCCGCGACGAACGGGGTGATGTCGATCAGTTTCCCGTGGGATGTCGTGCTCTCCGCGGCGGCTTTGAGTTCGGCCTCGTGCGCTGCGACAAAATCCACCACCTGCTTTGCGTGGGCGATACTGCGTACAGCAAAGACCGGGGCCCGCGTCATGCCGTCATGGAGGATCCGCACTTCGGCACCGCCCGCCTTCGTGATCGCGCTGCACCCGCGGTTCACCGAGGCGACGAGCGCCCCCTCGGTTGTCGCGAGGGGGAGCCAGTAACTGCCGTGGGCGTATTCCCCGTTGACGAGGAGGGGGCCGGCGACCCCGAGCGGCACCTGCACGATCCCGATCATGTTCTCGCAGTTCCTTTTTACCACGCGCTCGACATCGATGGAGAAGATGCCGATATTCTCGAGCCGCGTGCCCGTCTCGCTCTGGATAAACTCCCGGCGGACCCGGATCGCATCAACCGGCGAGAGTTCCTTCTCCAGTTCATAGAGTTTCAGGGATCCCTCGGACAGGCGCACCCGGACCGATTTCTCCCTGTCCTGCAGGGCATTGCCCCCGTTGCCGGAGGTGCCCCTGCCATCATCAGCCATGAATAATGGTAGGACGTATACCTACATGATACATGATGGTCGGCGGTTACGGCAGGGTCGAACAGTGGTGCGTGCGGGTGCCCGCGACCGGCGCAGAGGCTGCGAGGCAGGAGCTGATCGTTCGGGGGATCCTCGATCTCAGCCTGAAGCCGCGCCGGGAAGGCGACGAAGTCCTCCTCCCGGTTACCGTCAGCTTGGCCGGGATGCAGCGGGGCTTCTTTGCGGCAAACCCGCGGGCACCGGTCCTCCCCCGCCACGAGCTGATCGGGGGGATCGCGGTCATGCAGGAAGATGACCCTGCCGGTGCGGAACAGGTTCTTTCCTCCCGCCCGAACCTGCATACCGTTCTCCTGGCGGAAAGTGAGGTCGAGGGGGAGTACCGCACGAAACGTTTCACGGTGCTTGCGGGCAAACCCGCCACCCGGACGGAGGTCATCGAACACGGCGCCCGGCTGACCATCGACCTCTCCGCCGCGTACTTCTCTGCCCGGCTCGCGACCGAGCGCCAGAGGATCGCTGCGCTCTCCCGCGACGGGGAAATCGTCCTCGACATGTTCGCGGGCGTCGGGCCGTTTGCTGTCGCACTTGCGAAGAAGGCCGCCCTTGTCCTCGCCGCCGACATCAACCCGGCGGCAGTCAGCCTGATGCTGTACAACCTTGAGAGGAACCGGGTGAAAAACGTCCTGCCGGTGCTCGCCGATGCCCGGCACCTCACTGCAGTCATCCCGTGGCGGTTCGACCGGATCGTTATGAACCTGCCGAAATCCGGGGAAGAGTTCCTTCCGGACGCATTCCGGCTCTGCAGGCAGGGGGGCACCATCCATTTCTATGCGCTCGTGTCCGCCGAGGGGGAGCACCGGGAACGGATCGAGGGTCTCGGGGGGCGTATCATCGCAGAGCGGGTCGTGCGGTCCTATTCGCCGGCGCAATGGCATGCGGTCTACGATATTGAAATAGCTAATAACAATACACAATGATGTTATCTGAAACGTATCTACGCCGTTCAATTCTCTCTGAAATTATAGACCCCGCCCCTCAGGTGTGCGAACAACCCCCGAATTTTCCGAACGCTCCGGCGAGAAGATGGTGGCCCCCCTCCCACGACAGTGACCGGCCCCCTACCTGAAATTTTAAGAGCCCTTAGAACCCCCCCACCAGGGGTCCTCCGATCCGGGACCGGCCCCCCACCATAAGGGATGCGGGGGGTGGGCACCCACTTTTATTCATCACAAGGCTTCGACGGTAAGCCCATCGCGGAGACCGGCAGTTCGCATGGAAAATGAGGGGTACCCCCCTCTTGTATCCGATCAGGTGGGGGGCCGGTCCGGAATTTGAGTACCCCCACGACCCCCCATGGAGGGTCCTCACGTACCTAATCGACCCCCCCCCAGAAAAGAAAAGTGAACAATTATTCTTTTACATCACCGCATCTCTTCCGAATCCATGTATTGTCTTTCCTGGTCCAGATGTAATCATTGTGAATACCGAATCGGGAAACTATCAATTGGGTACTGTCAAACTCCCCCCAAATGACTGAAATGAAATCTTTATCATCCAAAAAAATCTCTTCACCTTTAACCGGCTTCCCATAAAACAACCGGCTTAGTAGGCCACCAATAATCCATGTTCCGTATTGATGAATCCCTGCAATGATGATTATTTGTCTATCCTCTTCATGAATTCGTGCGAAAATTCCAATATCTTGTATTTTCTTGGATTCGTCGGAAAATTTTTTCCCTTCGGCACAGTTCAATGCTTTCTTGTAGATATCGTCTGATGGCGATGGAATTGTATCTTCGATACGTTCATTTTTATCAGATATCCGGATTTTTCGTATCGTCCAATCCTTTCCACTTACCTTTTCAACTCCTTCTTCAATAAACCAAGCCGGCCAACCGTCAGTGATTTTTTTGGTATCAATTAGACTCCTTAGAACGGGATTCATATCCGGTCTGCAGATGAAAATTGTTCTAGAACCTGGTTCAACCAGAGACAGATCGGAATTAGAAACAGGATGATTTTCAATATTGTTCTCTCCAAGTCGTGAACCTAAAACATGAACAGCAAAAAAATCGCCTTGGTTCATCATCGGTAATGGCTTTGATTTGTAAATAACCGGGAAGAAAATCTGAAATTTTTGACCTCTATCCCCTTTCAGTACGAAAAATTTATCGACGCGATCCCGAATGATCCAATCAGATCCTAATTTATCCGTTGTCGCTTTCGTTTGCTCTCCAATCCGTTCCAACTTATTCAACTGGAGTTGTTGCGTTATAGCGATACTAAGCGTGATAATCAATGCAATTATTGCGATAATGATACCAATTTCCGTATGTAAGTATGAAGAAACTAAGAAGTAAATGATCAAGACAATGATCGTTCCGATTAGAATCAGATATTGACCTTTCACATATGATGGTAAAATTCCGTCCCAGGGCGTCTTCGGCATATTTTTACAGTGAAAGATTTGCGATTTTTAATAACTCCGATCTGTTTTCAAAATGGTGCATCTTTCAATTCATGTTTTCTTAATACGAGACCCGTGCTTTTTTCAAAGACTTTTAATATCCGCACCAGTCCAGTAATAATCAGGTTGGCATGGACAGACCGTCCGAACGTGCATAACAGCGCAGAGAAGTTTTCATCCGGGCTATCCGCTGCCGGTGCGTCTCCTGCGCGTATGGACCGGTGGTGGCAATGGCGCAAACTTCCAATATCCGTACACCCATCGTCTGCGTGATGGGACACGTCGATCACGGCAAGACCTCACTCCTCGACCGGATCCGCGGCTCCTCCGTCGTCGCTTCCGAAGCAGGGGCCATTACCCAGCATATCGGGGCGACGATCGTCCCTATCGAGGCGATCCGGAAGATGAGCGGGACGATGGAGAAAGTCCCCATCAATATCCCCGGCCTCCTCTTCATCGATACACCGGGGCACCATGCGTTCACCACCCTGCGTGCGCGCGGAGGAGCGCTGGCCGACATGGCGATCCTCGTCGTGGATATCACCCAGGGGTTCCAGCCCCAGACAATCGAGGCGCTCCAGATCCTCCGGAACTGCAAGACGCCGTTTGTCATCGCGGCAACCAAGGTCGACCGGATCCATGGCTGGCGGGTATCCGAGAACGAGACCTTCCTCTCCTCGTTCTCCCGGCAGAACGAGCGGGTCATCGGCGAGATCGAGAACAAGACGTACGAGATCGTGGGAAAACTCGGGGAGCTCGGGTTCTCCGCGGACCGGTTCGACCGGGTCGCTGACTTCTCCCGGAATCTCGCGATCGTCCCGATCAGCGCTCACACCGGGGAAGGGATCGCTGACCTGCTCCTGGTCATGATCGGGCTCGCCCAGCGGTACATGGGGCAGGAACTGATGCTCTCGGTCGAGGGGCCGGGCGCGGGGACTGTGCTGGAAGTCAAGGAGGAGCGGGGCCTCGGTGCAACGCTCGATGTGATCCTGTATGACGGGACCCTCGCGGTTGGCGACGAGATCGCGGTCGCGAAACAGAACGGGGTGCTTATCACCAAAGTCCGGTCCCTGCTCCTGCCCCGCCCGATGAAGGAGATCCTGGTCGAGGACCGGTTCGAGCGCGTGAAATCGGTGACCGCAGCGACCGGGATCAAGGTCTCCGCCCCCCAGCTCGAAGGCGTGATTGCCGGTTCCCCGTTTTTTGTAATCCGGGGTAACCGGGAGGAGATCGAGGAACGGATCCGGAAGGAGATGCAGGAGATCCACGTCAAGCTCGCCGACGAGGGGCTCGTCATCAAGGCAGACACCATCGGCGCCCTTGAAGCACTCTGCAAGGAGCTGGAGGCAAAGGAAATCGGCGTGATGCGGGCAGAGGTCGGGCCGGTCAGCCGCCATGACCTGATCGAGACGGAGACCATCAAGAACCATTATTACCGTGCCCTCCTTGCCTTCAACACCCCGATCCTCCCCGATGCTGCAGAGATGATCAAAAACCCGCTCTACACGCAGGTCAAAGTCTTCGACGCGAACGTCATCTACCAGCTCATCGACCAGTACGTCGCATGGCGTGACGAGCAGAAGCGGATTTTGGAACAGAAGAAGTTCGAGCATATCGTCATGCCGGCGAAGATCCGGCTGCTCCCGGACTGCGTCTTCCGCCAGAGCAACCCTGCGGTCGTCGGGGTGCGGGTGCTCGGCGGCAAGCTCCGGAGCGATATCGACCTGATCAAACCCGACGGGAAGAAAGTCGGGCACCTCAAAAATATCCAGCTGCGCAGCGAGAACATCCGGGAGGCGGAGGCAGGGCTCGAGGTCGCGATCTCTATCGAAGGGGCAACCGTCGGGCGCCAGATCGCCGTTGGAGACGATCTCCTCGTTGACATTCCGGAACGTCACGTCAAGGTGCTCGAGCGGGAGATGATGAAGACCCTGAACCCTGCTGCACAGGAAGTGCTTGCGGAATATACGGTGATGCGGCGGAAGACAGAACCCTTCTGGGGCAAATAGTCCCTCGGGCGATAAGAGGTTTTAATAGCCTTATAAGCGAATAAAATGGGTACTTCTCTTATAGTAAACGGCAGCGCCGGTACCAAGGAGATGGAAATGCACTCCCCAGCGGGGTGCCGGACATTACAGGAGACATAACCCTATGGCAGAATTCAAGGTCGTTGTAGCAGACCCGAAGTCAGGACGTGCCTTTAACGTCGATGCAAGCGGCGGGGCAGCAGGGGCACTCGTCGGGAAGAAGATCGGAGAGGAAGTCGACGCAGGTCCCCTGGGCCTTGCGGGATACAAGGTCCGGATAACCGGCGGATCGGACCGGACCGGCATCCCGGCAAACGAAAGCCTCCCGGGAGCAGGGCGCAGGAAACTCCTCGTTACCGGCGGCGTCGGGTTCCACCCCGGGATGGAAGGACAGCGCCGCCGCAAGATGCTGCGCTCGAAAGAGATCACCGCGGACTTCGTGCAGGTCAACGCGAAGGTGACCGCATATGGCGAGAAGAAACTCGAAGAGATCTTCCCGCCGAAAGACAAAGAGGAGAAAAAGGAAGCCGCACCGGCGGCACGCCCCGCGGCAAAGAAGAAGAAGAAGTGATCGGTTACCGGTCTCCTTTTCTCATACTCTTTTCCAGTGCAGGAAAACAGTCGTCGACCGGGACATTGTGCCGCCGCGCGACGATCGCGATTGCAGCCTCGGGGAGGAGATTGCCGTCAAACCCGTCGCGGATCACCTTGTTCATCTCTGCGATGACCTCGGTCTCTTCTTTCTTCAGGGCGCGGGCGATCCGGTTGACAACCTCGGCAAAGACATCCTTCTTCTCGAAAACAGCTGAGGTCGGCTTGTATCCCAGGGGGATGGTCACGGCTCCGGGATCAAAGGACAGCGTGTAGACGGTCCCGTCATGAACGAGCAGCCCCTCCTCTTCGGCGTTTTTTAAAAGGATCGCTGCCTGCTCGGTACTCATCCACTTCCGGTCGAGGGCGTAGTAGTACACGAGCTCGCTCTTCTTGAGAGCCGTCCTGCGCAGGTGGCGGAAAGGTGCCGCGACGGCGGTTTTCAGGGTCACGATTTCCCAAGGATGAGGTTCTTGAGGTCAAGGGCATCGACGCCGGGACTGCTCCCTTCTTTCGCGATCTCGACGTCGGTATTCCGGCTCCGGTCCGTCAGCCGGACAAAGAAGACGTCGTTTGCGATGGGGACCTTGCCGCCCCCCCGCAGCGCAAGCGCGAGGACCGAGATACGGAGGTCGACCGCCTCGGTCACCATGCCGGGCCGGAAAATATCCGGCGGGGCGTCGCCAAACGTAGTGCGGTCGGAAGCAACCTCGACTTTTGTCCTGACCTGCACGAGTTCTTTTCCGGTTGTCTTCGTTTTTTCAGCACCGTTGAGCTCCGTGATGATATGTTTCAGTGCCTCCGGGAACGGGAGGCCGAGGGTGAACGAGAGATCGACTCTCTGGGGAAACCGGTAGTAGATCCTCCGCATAGCTCGTATATTAGAGGATTTACCAAAAAAGGGTAGTGGTTGGTCCGCGATGGGACAGGGTTATTCAACGATGACGGCGTTGATGACGCCGTCCTGGCCCGGCCTGCTGACGATGCGGGCGTGCCCGATCTCGGTCTTGATAATGGCGCCCTTGTTTAACAGGTTTCTTCGGACGAAGTTGGGGTTCGCCGTGTTCTTTTCGACGGTCTCGATCTTAACCCGCTTGGTCTCGCCATTCTCTGGATTGGTGACATTGGCGTAGTTGGCCCTGAGCGCAATCATAAGGCGGTTGCCACCGTAGGTCCGGACGATCCGCGTACGCGACTCACCGAGGTGGGTTTCTGTTGGCGCACCGCCGATTTCTGATCTCCGCTTCTTTGCTGCCGGGCGGCGTCTTCCCCCGGTCACTTTCCTGATGGATTCTCCCTGCCAAAGCATAGTGAACAACCCTGGTATATGGTATCTTCCGGTAGCCCCGCGAAACACCGGCAACCTGCCGGCCCGCGATCCACCAGAAAGCGTGCTCTATATATTCCCTTCCCAGTTATTTAACTGCTCCGCTTACCGGAGGATCTCGTCGATGAGGGGCTCGATCCCTGCACCGGTCTTCAGGTTCGTCCGGAAGACTCTCATGGAAGGGTTGTACCGGTGCATGTCGGACTCCATCCTGTCGAGGTTTGCGTTAACAAGCGGGGCAAGATCGACTTTGTTGATCACCCCGATCGTGCAGTCCCGGAACATCATCGGGTGCTTGTTAACGACATCGTCGCCTTCCGTGGAACTGACGATCACGATCCTCTTCTCAGCACCGAGCCGGAAATCGGTGGGGCAGACCATGTTCCCGACATTCTCGATGAACAGGATATCGATCTCATCCAGCGGTAAGTGGTCGATCGCGTGGTCGACCAGCCGGGCATCGAGGTGGCATTCCTTGCCGGTATTTGCATTATAGGCGGGGATGCCGGTCGCCCGGATGCGCTGGAAATCGTCGTCGCCATAAACATCCCCGGCAATTGCCCCGGGACGTTTCCCCTTCTGTTTCAGGAAGGGGACGAGCCGTTCGATGAGCGCGGTCTTGCCGGATCCGATTGCACCGAGAAGATCGAATGCGCGGACACCATGGGCTTTCAGGTGCTCCGCATTGTGGTCGGCGATATGGTTGTTGACGTCGTAGACATCCTTCTCGATCCTGACGTCGATATGATGCATAACCATAGGTTTGAGCGTACAGTGTTTATACCTTGACACACAAACCCTCCTCCCATGGCTGATGAGCGCATACTCTATCCCTGCTATTTCAACGCCGCGCTTCCGCGGCGGCAGGGAAGGAGGGTGCCGCTGAATGCGGGGATGAAGGGCCCGGTGCTTTCCGATGTCGAGCGGGCGGTAAAAAAGCTCGGGCTGAAGTTCCGGGTCGAAGAACACCATCACCCGGCCCACTGGATGCGGAAGGAGGGACGCGTCATCGTGGAATGGAAGAAATCGAAGGAAACGCTCATCAAAAACGTCGCACGAAACATGCGGGGGAAACGGTGACGGGGATGTTCGACCTCCATACCCATACCCTCCAGTCCGATGGCGAGATGCTGCCCGTGGAACTAATCCGGCGCATGGCGGTGCTCGGGTACACAACGGTCGCAATCACCGACCATGTCGATGCGTCGAACATTGACGAGGTGATCCGCCAGCTGATCCCCGTGAAGGATTCAGCAAAACGATTCGGGGTGACCCTCCTGTGCGGGGTCGAGATCACCCATGTTCCGCCGAGAGAGATCGCAGCACACGCACAACGTGCAAAAGAGGCCGGGGCGGACATCGTTGTCGTTCACGGGGAGACGCCGGTTGAGCCGGTCGCCCCGGGCACCAACCGTGCGGCCTGTGCCTGCAGGTTTGTCGATGTCCTTGCGCATCCGGGGCTCATTTCGGAAAAAGATGCCCGGTCTGCCAAACGGAACGGGATTGCTCTCGAGATCACCTCACGGGGCGGGCATAACCGGACAAACGGCCATGTCGTTGCCATCGCACGCACGGCGGGGTGCATGATGGTCGTCGACTCTGACGCGCATGCCCCGCACGATCTGCTGGATAAAGATGCGCGGCTGCTTGTTGCAAAAGGCGCCGGTCTCACGGACCGGGAGTGTCGCAACATCCTCGGCGGGGTCCCGGAGAGCCTTTGCCGCTGATTTTTCTATATATACTTTCACAGAACATTTAAATATCCAAACAACATTGATATATAGATTGCTAATTTGATCCGGCAGAGCCGTGTCTCCCCGAGGTTGTTCCATGAACGTGGTTGGTCGAGCGGTCAGCACCTTTGGCAAACGGATGCTTGTCATCCGGTGCGACGCCGCCCAGCTCCCGGGACTGTACAGTGAAGTCCTCGACCGGAACATGAACCCGGTTGGCATGATCGTGGACCTGTTCGGGAACGTGAAGGCCCCGTATGCCGCGGTTGTCTGCCGCGGGTGCTGTTCCGTCCGGCCCGAAGAGAGACTGTATGCGAAGGTCCCGGCAACACAAGGGAAAGACCGCGGGATGCACAGGAAACAGAAGATGCACGATAAACGGTACAAAAAATAACCAGGGTGACGTTGGATGCAGGAAATTGAAAAATTAAAACTCCTCCAGAACGAGCGCGAAGCGCTCAAGTCCCGGACAAAAGAGCGGGTGAAAGAGACCGAGAAGAAAGCAGAGGACCACACCGAGACCGTCTGCCCGGAGTGCGGAAGCAGGCAGCTTGTCCACGATTACGAGCGTGCGGAGCTCGTCTGCCAGAGCTGCGGGCTCGTCATTGATGACGATTTCATTGACCGCGGCCCCGAGTGGCGGGCGTTCGACCACGACCAGCGTATGAAGAGATCGAGGGTCGGCGCGCCGATGACCTTTACGATCCATGACAAGGGTCTCTCGACGATGATCGACTGGCGGAACCGCGACAGCTACGGGCGTGCCATCTCTTCGAAGAACCGCGCCCAGCTCTACCGCCTCCGCAAGTGGCAGCGCAGGATCCGGGTCTCCAATGCAACGGAGCGCAACCTTGCCTTCGCGCTCTCGGAACTCGACCGTATGGCATCGGCACTCGGTCTCCCGAGAAACGTCCGTGAGACGGCTGCAGTCGTCTACCGGGATGCGGTCGACAAGAACCTGATCCGCGGCCGGAGCATCGAAGGCGTTGCCGCAGCAGCGCTCTACGCAGCCTGCCGCCAGTGCAGCGTCCCCCGTACCCTCGACGAGATCGCTGAAGTCTCGCGTGTCTCCCGGAAAGAGATCGGGCGGACCTACCGTTTCATCTCCCGCGAACTCGGTCTCAAACTCCTCCCGACATCCCCCATCGATTATGTGCCCCGGTTCTGCTCCGGCCTCACCCTGAAAGGGGAGGTCCAGAGCAGGGCGGTGGAGATCCTCCGCCAGGCCGGCGAACGCGAACTGACGAGCGGCAGGGGGCCGACCGGTGTCGCGGCTGCCGCGATCTACATCTCTTCGATCCTCGGCGGAGAGCGGCGTACCCAGCGGGAAGTTGCAGAAGTTGCCGGCGTGACCGAAGTCACGATCCGGAACCGGTACAAGGAACTTGCGGAGAAACTCGATATCGAGATTATTCTCTGATCGTAGAGCTCCTCCCATTACTATATTTTATACGTTTGGCAGTGAGATTTGATCCGCAACAATCCAGGTTTTTATAAAAACAGGGGTGTACAGGTATGGAATGGGAATCTGTTGCGAAGTGTGTATTTCTCTTCGTAATCGCAATTGCATTTGTTGGTGTTCCGGCATCCGCAACCTCGGTTGCCATCTATGGCAGTGCATCCGGATTTCTTCCCGAATCGCACAAGGATATTACCGCCGAATACGAGATCCCGGGGAATTCCGGCGGCCTGCTCGACCAGACCGTGGACGGTTTTACCGATGCGTCCATCGACGTGATTTTTGTCGGAAATGACGCGGATTTCAGCAGCGAGACCGCCCTTGCCATTGAGAACGCGGTCTATGACGGGAAAGTGCTCGTCCTCAGCTACCCGGCGACAGAAAAATTCGACGACAGCCTGCCGGTAACCTCGGGGAGTGTCGTTGAAAGCCGCAACCCGCTCCTCGTAACGAGCCTCAGCAACGGGATCGCGCGGCCCGTGTTCTCCGGCCTCGCCAAGACGTTTTCCGCATCGGAAAATGTAACCCGGCTGACCGGCACGTTAAAACCCGGGTCCATCTCCCTCATGAGTTTCAACGACAGCTATCCCGCGCTTGCCTACCGCCAGTACGGCAACGGGTATGTCGTCGAGTGGATGGTCCCCACACCGCAGTCCTACCTCGGTGACTCGAACGCAGACACCGTCAATTACCGGGTGATCGAAGCCCTCCTTGAAGATATCAGGGGGACGTCTTCAGAAACAACGGTGGCGACAACGGTGCCGACAACAAAGGAGACCACCGTTGCGGCTACGACAGGTTCAGTCATCATCCAGTCCAGCCCGCTCGGTGCCCGGGTGTACGTGGACGGGAGGTATCTGGGCAAGACCCCGCTCCAGCTCGAGGATGTTCCTGCAGGGTACCATGCCATCCGGATGACCCTTGACGGGTACTATGACTTCGACAGCGGGACGACCATCAGTAAAGGTGAGACGGAGACCGTCTTTGGGTCCCTCCAGGAAGCCCCGGAGACGACCGCCCCGACCGAAGCAACAACCGTTGCGACCCCGGTCCCGACAACTGCTGCCCCGGAAACGACGACGACTTCTTCCTCGGATCCCATGGCTAACCCGACGGTCATCGCGGCAGGGATCGGTATCATCACGGCGGGTATCGGGGCATACGCCACGATCTACACGCACAAGGGCAAGAAAGAGTAATCTTTTTTCAGCTTCCGGCGGGGGAAGAGCCCGGACAGCAACAACTATATCCCCCGCGCTAAAACATTATAATCCAAACCTCCGGGCTCGTAGATCAGGGGTAGATCGTTACGTTCGCAACGTAAAGGCCGCGGGTTCAAATCCCGCCGGGTCCATCCGTTCTCTTCTCTTCTTCTGCTGGAGAATAATCTGCTCCAGGGTCGATCATTATGGGAAAATCTGAAAGAAACGATCCGGTTTTCATCAATAACCGGGTTCACGTAAAAAATTGAAAAAAATTACGTTTTCTGCTGCATTGCAGCCACTTCGCTCTCGAGCGTTGCCTTCAGTTTTCCGACCGCCTCGTCAAGATCGTTTGTCGTCGTGATAGTAAACGAGTTGTCGCTCTTCTTGTCATGGTAGTTGACGACGAATTCAATCCCGTCTTTTCCTTTTTTTGGTTCAATGATCAGTTGCGCCATAACTCAGCAGTAGTACTGGTCGTTACCCCACATCTTCTTTTCTTCATGCGGATCAGCAACAACTATATGGCATCCGCGAAAAAATAGTATGCCGCAACAAACGGGCTCGTAGATCAGGGGTAGATCGTCACGTTTGCAACGTGAAGGCCACGGGTTCGAATCCCGTCGAGTCCATCGTTTCTCTGCTTTTAATCGATGACCGCAAGGTCATCCGCGGGATCCTGACTCCCGGGTGAATGCCGTTCCTGAGTGCCGGCAGGGATCGGGGCTTCCGTCCTGCGGGATTGGGAGATGTAATGTTTATCAGCAATCCTTTCGAAAAGAGAGTAGTAAATGGTGCCGGAACTGCGATCTGAAGGGGCCCGGAAGATCCTGGACCTGCTGCCGGCACTTTTCGTTTTTGTTGACAGGGATGGATCCCTCAGGTGGGCGAACACGGCATTTCGGGATCTCTTCCTCTCCACCCGGGATTGTTCAACGGTTGTCAATATCAGTACCATCCTGCCGGAGCATCCTGACCTGAAGGAGCTCATATGGGAAGTACATGACTCGGGGAATGCACGGTCAGGCAGTATCTTTTCAGCGACGGATTCCCGCAGGGTTAAACGGACCCTCAGGATAGATATCATTCCGGGCGGATGGATGGACTTCGCCGGCGGGGTGGTCCTGTCAGCGACCGATATCACGGAACTGGCAGAACTGGAGGGCCTGAAGAAAATTGCCTACGAACAGATCGAGAGAAATATCGAACAACTCGCAGCCCTTGGCGACCAGATCCGGAATCCTCTGACCGTGATCACCGGTCTCTGCGATCTCCTCGATGACCGCAGGATCGCGGACAAGATCCATTCCCAGGCGCAGGAGATCGATCAGACGATAACGAGGATCGACAAGGGCTGGATCGCGTCGGAAAAAGTCCGATCGATTTTGAGAAGGTATTACGATGTCGGTATCAGCGGGACGCACCAGCTGGTGGCGCGGGCAATGCACGAGGAGTACCTGGCGCAGCAGACCGCCGCCGGGAAGACCGAAAAGGACAACCCGTCGATGCGGCCCTGGAATGAACTCGACAATAACCTCGTGGAATCGAACCTCCGGCAGGCAGACGACATCTGGAAGAAACTCAGCCGGATCCGGTGCGGGATCGGTATCATGGTCGACAACAGGTCTTCCCCGTTCGAATTCACGGGAGAAGAGATCGAAGAGCTCGCCATCTGCGAACATGAACGGTGGATGCAGGAGAAGGTGAGCCGGGGGTGGCGCGAAGGCCCGGTCATCGATGCGGAACGGAAACTGCACGACTGCCTCGTACCGTGGCAGCTGCTCCCGGAGGAGCAGAGGGAGAAGGATCGGAATACCATCCGCACGCTGCCCGCCATCCTTGCGAAGGTCAGGCTGAAGATTGTCAGGCTGGACGGATAAGACACCTTGGGGATGACAGGAGCCGGAGCAGGAGGGGTTCCGTCACGATACCGGGGCTTATTTTTAAACGGAAGAAAGAACCTTTTTAATCAGTACCGCCGATCTGGTAGTATTGACCTGTTCCGTTCCTGCTGTCCCGGTATGCAGATATCCTGCAGTATTCGCGGTGGACGGTGCCGGAAACGGAACGGGATGATGCCCCATGCCGGAACCTCACGAAGAACTTCAGTCAGGATTCTCAAACCGCAGCCATCACGACGTCTTTATCAGTTATGCGCAGCACGATAAGCCGGTTGCCGATGCGATCTGCGCCCGCCTGGAATCCCGGAAGATCCGGTGCTGGATCGCCCCCCGCGACATCCCCCTTGCACAGGATTTTCCCGAAGCGATCGTCGAGGCGATCGAAGGGGCGCAGGTCGTCGTTCTGGTCTTCTCTTCCTATGCAAATACCTCCCCCCACGTGACCCGCGAGCTGACGAACGCCGTCAACAAGGCCCGGGTCATCATCCCGTTCCGCGTGGAGGACGTGGCGCCCTCAAAAACGATGGAATATCTCATCGGCGTCCCCCACTGGCTTGATGCGATCTCTCCGCCTCTCGAAAAACATATCGATCAGCTCGCGGACACGGTCGAACAGTTCCTTGTCCGGAAGGCGGAGATCCGTTGCCATGCATGCAGCACCCCGCTCTCGCCCCATGCAAAGTTCTGTAATGCCTGCGGTGCGGCAGTAGTGCCGGGGGCGGAAGGGACCGCAAGTCCCGTAACCGCCGCATCCGGTTCGCCGGTTGCCGATGGAGACTCTGGCCGGGGATCTGCGGAACCTGAGGTCCCTTCCCCTGCCGAAGCAGATGCAACCCCCGCCCCGGGGCCTCTTCCTGAAGAGCCGGCATCCCGGTCACCGGCGCAACCTCCGGAAGGCAGCAGCCCGGCCCGGTCCGTGGCGCAGGAGACTTCCCCGGAGATCTCATCAGGTGCCCCTGGATCGCCGGTGCCGGCGCCGGAAGTCACCGGTATGCCAATACCTGAAGCCCGGCGGCGTTCCCCCGCACTCCTGGTCGCGGGCGGTATCCTCCTCCTCATCGTTCTCATCGCGCTCTTCGCAGCCCTGCCCCTGCTGTCGGATTCCTCCATTGTAACCAGGACAATCCCGACCATCCCTGTGCCGGCATCCGGGTCCCCCGGCGGCATCGAACCGGGCACCACGGTCGTCCTGACCACCTCGCCCACGCAGGAACTCCCGAAAGACACGGAGCTGGTCATCGAAGCCGAAAAAGATGTGACCAACGCAAAGGTCATGGTGAGGTTCAGCGGCGGGGGCGGGATGGGGCTCGTGCAGGACAACACGGTCATCCTGACGCGTTCGGATGGAACCATTACCACAGGAAAACTCGATTTCAGCCGGAGATCGACAGAGATCGAGCTCCAGGGATCTCGGGCAACGGACAGGCTCCAGGTGATCGTCACGATGAAATCCGGGACGACCTATACCATCGTTGACCGTCTTATCCCGTACCGGTACTTCCACGAGACCTGATCGGACCGCGGGAGACAGGACGGAGGGAAACGCCGTTCATCAGACCCATTCGAGCAGCGAATCCGCCGGCTTGTCCCCCTTCTTCCGGTCCAGTTTTACCTTGACCCGCCGGACTGCTTCATCTGCCGGGGACGGGGGGGGATTTTGGGGGAGTTCGAACTTCCCGTAATCCATGTACCCGCCGGACGACGTGTCCTCTCTTTCTGTCGCGATCTCCTGGATGCCAGAAGACTCCGTCTCTTTCGTGCTTGCGGAGTCATCCCGGGGGATGATCACCGGTTCCTGCGGGCAGGCAGGGAGCGATGTCCCCGGTTGATCCATCTCGTGAAGGGAAAGAAGCGGGGGCGGGGCTGCGACGGGCAGGGGGGCGGCAGGAGAGATTCCCGGGTTCCCCCCCTGTGCCGCCGGGCGGCTGATTAAGAAGTCGACATAGTCCTCAACCGATCGCCGCTGCTCCGGTGACAGCCGTTCCAGCCGGCTCTCGAGCGAATCCGTCATATATCCCCCCTGCTGTTGTTCTCCAATATCTCCCGGCTGGAGAAAAAACGATCGGGCCGCACCGGCTCTCAGCTCCACCGGTGCTGGTACCCGCGTTTCTCCAGCACCGACTCGTCGACGAGGACCTGTTGTTCCGGAATCGCAGTCCCGATCACGGTATACCCGACGCCGGCAATCGGATGAACGGATGGCGGGCAGGTAAAGATCAGCTCGTAGTCCCCCCCACCATGCAGGGCAAGCTCAAAAGCCTCAGGTTCCGGCACTCCGGCAGGGCGGGGGACCTTTGCGGATTCGATGGCAAAACCGCAGTTGTTCGCTTCGAGAAGGTCGTAGAGCGAGAGCGCGATGCCGTCGCTGACATCCATCATCGCCGTAACACCCGCCTTCCCGAGGATCTGCCCCTCAGTTACTCGCGGACGGGGCGTAAAAAGGGCCGCCTTGTGCTGGGTGTACCCTTCGAGAAACGCCTGTGCCTGCCCGCAGGTTCCGGTCACGCAGACGAGGTCGCCCGCCCGGGCCCCGGATCGCCGCACGAGATACTTGTCCTCCACAATCCCAAGCCCCGTGCTCACGACCGTCAGCTCGCCGTGCCGGTCGATGTCCCCGCCGATGATCTCCGCGCCGTATTTTTTACAACAGTCCGACCCGCCCTGCATGATGCCGGAGAGCTGCTCCCAGCGGTCGAGGCCGACCGCAAAGAGCATGTAGCGGGGCGCCGCCCCCATGCTCGCGATATCAGAGAGGGTGACCGCAGCGCTCATCCACCCGATCTCCCAGTCGCTCATCCCGCCAAGGAAATCGGTCGTCGCATGGAGCATGTCTGTCGTTGCGACCATCACCTGGTCGCCAAACGGGATGATGGCGCAGTCGTCGAGGCAGCGGTCCCGGCCGACAACTCCCATCACGGTCTTCAAGAGCTCGCGGTCATCCAATCCTGCGCACCTCCTTACCCCGTTCGCTCTGATACTCCTTGAAGATGTGCTCGATCTTTTTCGACTGCTCTTCTTTCCTGAGCTGCTCCTGCTCTCCTTTCCAGCGTTCAAGGGCAATCGTAAGCTTTTCGGACGGTGCCCGCCCGATCCTGCCCTTCACGACGGTTCCGGTATCCCTATCCGACAGGAGGGGGAGACCCAGTTCCCGGAATGCCGGCAGGAGGAGCGGATCTCCGCGCAGCGCGGCGTCACTGCTGATGACCGCCCGTATCCCGGCCTCGGCAAGATCCTTAACGATACTCCTCCCCCATCCATCGGTCCGAATGACCGCGATCACATCTCCTTTATCGATCCCTTCGCCTTCCGAGAGCCGGTGCAGGGCATCGCGGGTCAGGGCATCGAGGACTTTTACCGGGACGGCATCCCCGGAGAGCGCGATCTCCTCCGCTTCTCTCTTCCGTCCGATCCTCCTGCCGAGCGCCCGGTTGCGCCGCTCCTCCTTGCGCAGCCGTTTCTTCAGGCTCTGGATCACGGCGTCCCGCCGGATAATTTCGGTGTCTTTCGCAAGCGCGGTGTCGCGCGCCGTATGGGCCTTCCGGAGCCGCCCCTGCAACCGCCGTATCTCGTACTCCTTTTCCTGCAGGCCCTCCTGCAGTTCTGCAATAAAGATCCGCAGGCGTTTCACGGTCCCGTCCAATACCCGGACCCGTTCATCCTGTTTTCCCCCGGTCTCGACAACCGGGGCGACCGCTTCTTCCGTTACGACCCGTTCGGTCAGTTCGCTGAGGACCTGTTCGAGCGACTGCCCGCGGATGACCCGGGCCCGGACTTCATCGAGGTCGAGGCCGGGGGGCATCCGTTTTGCAAGGTTCTGGAACTTGTTCCGGTACTGCCGGTACGCCTCGAGTGCGGCCGAGAGCGCGTCCCGCTCGTGGTCGTTTGCGTAAGAAAACGGGGCGGTGATCTCCATCTTCGCATCCACGCTCGTGTCCTGTTTCGGGGAGAATGCGATCGCCGAGAACGCCCGCCGGATCTTCTCGACAGAATAGGGCATATCATGGACGTCTGACGCGATGATGAGGGGTTTTCCCACCTTGCAGAGGGTCTCGGTCACCGCCGACATATCCATCTGGCGGGAGCTCGCCAGGTGGAGGAGATTGCCATCGAGGTCGAGGGCGGCAACCGCGGTTGTCGTTCCCGGGTCGATCCCCACGATAAGGTACCGGGGCTTTCCGGAGAGCGGCCGGAACCGGATCCGCTCGAGACGCTTTCCGGTGATCCGGACCTGAACGTCCGCGCCGCGGTACGTTGAGACCGGGACCTGGCCCCGGGCGGCAAAGACCCGGAACGCGACCCGGCTGGAGCCCCCGAACGCCCGTGTCTCTTTCTTCTCGTACCGGAGGCCGGCGGAGACGAGCACCTGCTCGATCTCCCGTCCCTTGCGCTGGACCGCCCCGTGGATCTTCCGCGCGTACCGGTTCTGGCTCCACCCGCCCTTGCCGGGAGAGCGGTGCCGGCTGACGACGATCTCGCTCTCGTTCTCGAACGCGATCACCTCCGCCCCGGCACCAAGGGCGGCAACCCGTGCGGTTGTCCGCGCCTCATCGAAGGGGTTGAACCGGTCGAACCGGATGTTGTACCGCCCTGCCACTTTTGCAAGGGTCTCTTTCCGCTCCCCGCCGGTCACCTGGACGAGCCGGGTCTGCGGAGGAAGTCCCTGGAGGAAGAAGAAGAGCTCGTGCTGGTCGGCCGCGATCTCCTGCAGGCTGTCGACGGCAAGGATATCGGGCTCTTCGGATGCCAGCAGCCGGAAGAGCCGGAACATCGTCACTTCGTTCTCGTCGACGATGTTCTGCCCTTCCATCCGCACGAGGGCATAGGACGGGCGGCGGGATTTCGACCGCACGGACCCCTTGATGATGTCGATCCCAAAGACCTTCAGCCGGTCACGCATCGGAGTGCATCCTCAGGTGTGGAGGAGATATGGTACTTCCGTTTGAAAAAGGTGAGGATTGTTGTAAGGTCTTTTTGAAGAATCATTTTTGCATTCGGGTGTCCGGTCTCAATCCACTGGGGCCAGTCGATGATGACAGGTTTTCCGTCCTGAATCATAATGTTGAACTCCGACAGATCGGCATGGATAACCCCCGCTTTGTACGCAGACCGGACGTTTACGAGGATAGCATCCAGCATCCCGTTCGGATCATCGAGCGGGCATCGGTTCAGGTTTAAGCCGGTGATAAGCGACATGACGACAGCGTGCCGGTTGCAACCGACGGGCAGGGGGACGCTGACCGTCTCCTGAAGCGCGGTCAACGCTGCAAATTCGCGCTCAGCGGAGAGGCGCGAGGCAAAGATCCAGGGGACATGCCCCTCCCCGGGCATGTACTCCCGCTTGCTCCGGGCAGCCGAGAACGATCGCTGGCCGACACGGTGGAACTTGATGGCAACAGGGCAGAGCCCCAGCGCCTCGTAGACAACAGACTCCTTGCCCTCCCCGATAAGGGAGCCGATTGCCGAGATCGTTCCTTTCTTCACCAGAGCATGCAGGGCGAGGGTGTCATACCCGGTAAAGACGAGGGAGTACCCGTCGTACGGCACCGTGTTGTACCGGACCATGCCGAACTCCATCAGCCTGCTGATCCGGTATGCCGTCTCCGATTCCGAGAGCTCTGCCGCGTGACGCACCTGCTCCTCCGGCACCCACGCGTACCGTTTCATCAGGCGTTCGAGTACCGTGAGGATCCGGAGCTCGTACTTATGCAGGGTCCGGATCTTTTCGGCAGGAATCGGCATGTGATGAAACGTTATGCCGCCGACTATAAATGATCTGGTGAAGGATGACTGCCGCTCCGTTGCGGGGGATGCTTCTTTTACCTGCCTTCTTTTACCTGCCGACTGTTTCCCCCCGGAGGATCCGGCCGTCACAATCATAAATATCTCCGATGAAAGAGAATGTGGCGAAACGATGCAGTGCGACAGGTGCCGGCACAGGGCGGTCATCCACCAGCGATACTCCGGGCTGCACCTCTGCCGGGAGCATTTCATCGCGGACCTGGAGAGCAAGGCGAAGAAAGTTGTCCGGTTCAGCGGGGGTCTGTCGCGGGACGACCATATCCTCCTCGCTGTTCACGGGGACTACCGGGGCTGTTCCCTGATGCATTTCATGGCAGCGCTGACGGCAAAACGCCGGGGGGTCCGCCTCTCTGCAATCATTGTCGATCCCACAGGCGCCGGAAATAACGCTGTCCTGAAGATCCGTAATCTCGCTGCATCTCTTGGGATCCGGTGGACCGGCGATCTTTGCAGCGGCGATGGCGAAGAAGGTACCCCTTCGCTGCATAATAACGATCCTGAACGGATTGCGTATGAACAGGGTGCAACGAAGATCGCATGCGATGCGGACCTTGACGACGAAGCGCTCTTCGTCCTCGCTGCGATCCTGAAAGGGGAGACGGACCGGCTTTTTGGCCCGGAACAGGGCGGCAGGAGCGGCATGGCCTGGATCCGGCCGTTCCTGCATATCCCGGACTGCGAGGTTGCCCTGTACGCACGCGTGACGCTCGGGTATGGGGAACCGTTCGCCCGCAGGGTACCTTCCGATCCGTTCCTGCGCGACGCACAGGACCTGCTGATTGCCCACGGGGCAGCCCACCCATCGGCACCCCATGCGCTCGTCAACCTCGGCGAACGTCTCCGGGGGATCCGGGCCCCCGCGCCGGAATCCGGTCCCGGGAGGGCCAGGAGATGATGGTGGGGGATCATCCGCCATGGATTCCGGTAGCCGGACGGAATAAATCATGGCGCACCGATAGTCTCAGGAAGAGAGAGTGAGGGGCGGGATATGACGGAAGAACTGGGATGCAGGATGGGAAGAGTCGAGCAGATGATCCGGTATGCATACTGGTCGAGCGGCTGCAAAGGGATCGTGATCGGCGCGAGCGGGGGTGTCGATTCATCGGTGGCGCTCGCGTTCTGCTGCCGGGCAATCGGCCCCGGCAACGTGTTCGCCCTCTCCCTTCCCTCGCAGGTCAGCAGCCCGCAGGACACCCGGGATGCCGCTGACCTCTGTGCATCGCTCGGGGTCCGGCACCAGGTCATCGGGATCGGACCCATGCTCGAGGCTTACCGGGCCATCCCCGGGTTTACCGGTACCCCTGCACTCCTCGGCAACCTGATGGCCCGGATCCGGATGGCGATACTCTATTATCATGCCAACCGGGACAACCTGCTTGTCTGCGGGACCTCGAACCGGAGCGAGTCGCTGCTCGGCTACTTCACCAAGTTCGGGGATTCTGCCGCCGACATCCAGCCAATCCTCCACCTCTACAAGTCCGAGGTCTACGAGATGGCAAAAGAACTGGAGATCCCCGATCCCATCATCAGGAAGCCTCCGTCAGCCGGGCTCTGGGCCGGCCAGACGGACGAAGGGGAGATCGGGCTCTCCTACGAAGAGATCGATGCCTCCCTGCTGGCACTGGAGAAGAGAAACTGGACAGCAGCGACCCCGACCGAGGAGAAAGTCCTCACCCTCGTGAAAAAGAGTGCCCACAAGCGGATGCCCGCCCCTAGTCTTTCAGGAGAACCGAGAGTGCCGGCAGGTGACGCTCGGGATAGTTGAGGAAGGCGAGTGCCTCCCCGTTGCCGACGAGCCCGTAGATCGGCCCTTTCGA
>Ga0302251_1000135_pt1 | contig 86323 bp, 69 predicted proteins | sample AAG_RA_Gln_MG_FD_193534 | JGI IMG/M metagenome (GOLD analysis project Ga0302251, IMG submission 193534) | Enriched activated sludge microbial communities from anaerobic digester in WTTP, New Holstein, Wisconsin, United States - AAG_RA_Gln | ecosystem: Engineered > Bioreactor > Anaerobic >... | reverse complement strand
AATCGAGTAGGAGGCTACCCATTAGTTGAGTAGCCGTCCTCTCACACCACCGTACGTACCGTTCGGTATACGGCGGTTCAACCGCTTGAGTGCATTAAGCGTAATTGCTCGTACTGAGCCGGGAAGTCATAATACCCGGCCAGTGCGAGCTTTTCATTTGTAATGGAACGATTGAGTACGGCACTTCCGGCAATTCGCCAGTAGCCCAGACGGGTATTGCCCCACTGGTATGCCTGCCACTCCGGAATACCCAGTTTCTTTAGATTCATGATTCTGGTTCTTGGCTTCTTCCATTGTTTCCAGATGTACATCCGAAGCCTCCGCCTCAACCACTCGTTCCAACTCATCAGCGTCCGCTTTATGTCGGCTACATAGTAATAACCGAGCCACCCACGGATGAAGCTTTTAACGTTTTCCATGACCATGCGCACATTTCTGCCCTGATTTCGGCGGGTCAGTTGCCTCAGTTTCCGTTTTGCCTTCGCCAGGGATTCCCGATGGGCGCGTATATAGACGCCTTTCTTGTTCTTCCCAAGGCAAAAGCCAAGAAATTTAAAGTGTTTTATTGCCAGCACACTGACGACCTTGCTCTTTTGGGCATTCATTTTCAGTTTCAGTTTTCCCTCCAGATACCTCCGGCAACTTTCCAGGAGACGACCTGCAGCTCGCTTGCTTTTGGCAAGCACCACGATGTCATCCGCATAACGGATCACCTTCACGCCACGGCGCTCCATTTCCTGGTCGAATTCATTCAGGTAAACGTTGCTAAGCAGTGGTGACAAAGGTCCACCTTGAGGCGATCCTTCCTCGGTTCTTGTAAATGTACCACCTTCCATGACGCCACTCTTTAGATATTTCTTAATGAGCAGGGTTACCCGTTCGTCATGGATCTGCCTGCGCAGGAGGTTCAGGAGCAGTTCGTGGTTCAGGGTGTCGAAGTACTTTGACAGGTCTATTTCGACTGCATACCCATATCCCTGTTCCGTGTAATTCTTCACCTTTTGTATGGCTTGTTGTGCGCTTCTTTTCGGGCGGTAGCCGTAGCTTCCATCCGAGAAGAGTGGTTCATAGATCGGTTGTAGCTTCTGGGCAATGGCTTGTTGGATGACACGGTCTACCACCGTGGGAATCCCCAGTTTCCGCACCCCGCCATCAGGTTTCGGGATTTCCTTGCGTCGCACTGGGTTTGGTTTATAGCTGCCTTCCAGTATGCTTTGCAGGAGTTCGTCCCGGTTTTCCCTGAGCCACAACAGCGCCTTCTCAACGGTCATACCGTCGATTCCAGGCGCTCCGTGGTTACGCTTGACCTGCTTATAGGCTCTGTTCAGGTTCCCCCTTTCCAGAATCCTTTCCAGCAGATCATTTGCACCGCCTCTTTCTTTGCTTTCCCGAGCGCTGAAGCTCTGCGCTCCTGCATACTCTTTGCGTTCCACGCCATCCCTTTGCGGGCAGCCCTTTCGGTTTTCTGCTTTCAACACTCCAGCCTCCTTCCGGCCTTTACTTGAGACTTACGATTGTTCAGCCCTTCCCAGAAAAAAAAATTCTGGTACTATGGCCTCTGCTGACTTCTCACGGCAAGCTTTACTCCGTGTTTCGGACTCTTCCTACTCCACGTCCGTGAGATCTCCCCGGGTAAGAGCGATAACCTTCATCCCATATAGCCGCCGCATTTACCAGCAAGGGTTCGGGTAGCATGGGACTTTGTTTTGCATAGCAAACTCATCCACCCTGTACCGGCCTCAGTATGCGGTTTCTGTTCGTCGGCCCGGGACTTTGCCTCCGGCTTCCTTCAGACTCCACCTCGCGATGGACGCCCTTGCCTTCAGCTAACGCTTCCTGCTACCGAGCGCGTAGTGGACTTGCACCACCAAGTTATCGCCCATGCCGGGCGCACTAAGGAAAAGAAGCCACTTGAGGTCCTCAAGCGGCTTCTTTTTTTGAAGAAGAAACTCGGGGTCGACAGGCCAAATCCGCTGACACCGAGTTTCATTCCTTAATCCACAACCATCGGCAGAACTACGGTTTCTCCAAGGTTCTCCAGCAACACCGTAGGCAGATAACTTTCTTTGACTCGGGCAAAACTCTTTTTCGCTACCTCCGTCCACCTCGCGGCTTCACCGGTCGGGTCAGGAAAATGAAGCACCGCAAGGGACGCGGGCGCCAATTGGCTCTCCACAAGCTTTCGTGCTGCCGGAATCGCTATGTAAGGGAAGTTGGCTATGAGCAAATCCAGCGGTTTACCAATTTTAGAAAGGATGCCTTCAAAATTTATTTCTGCCGGCGCGCTGTCTCCAAGCTGCGCCACGACCATGGAGGGCGACTTGATGACAAACATCAGATTCGTCACGTCTGCGTAGTCCTCGCCGTCATGCAGCGTTCTGAAGATTTGCAGGGCGACACCATTGCAGGTAATTTCCTTGTGTTCATACAGGCCCAAAACGACTTCTGTCCAGCGGTCGTCCCCCAGTACTGAACTTGCGCCCGACTCATCGTCCTGATCGATTGAAGTCCGGTCAGAGGCGGCCTTCAGCCGCCGGATGACTTCAGGACCGGACACCAGATGCGCTCCTGGCTGTGCCTTTAACAAGTCCAGAACCCCTTCTGCATGAAAATGATCCCTATGGTGATGGGTCACAAGTACTACATCCACATGGTCATAAGGCGCAGTGTTAGTAAGCAGTGCTTCACGTGCCCCCTGCTCGGTGTCTGAATAAATGTCATTGCCAGGGGTTGTCAGCGGATCGATCAGGATCTTCTTGCCATCCAGCTTGAGCATCACACCCGCATTGGCTATATAAGTCAATGAGTTTTCCGTCATACCGCTTCACCACGCTTTTTCTTAACCTTTGCGATCTGATTTTCCAAAAGTCCGCTGGTCGTGTAGACACCTGCAAAAACCATGAGTCCTCCAACGATTTGAGGCAAAGTGATGGACTCCCCCAACAGGATACTGAACAAGGAAGTAAACACGGGAATCAGGTTCAGGGTGACCCCTGCCGTCGCCGCGCCAATCTGTCGTACGGACAGGTTCCAGAACATGAGGGACCCTACCGATGGAAAGACGACAATATAGACCACGCTCAGAATACCAGAGGAGTTTAAAACAATGGGCGCCTTAGTCTGATAGATGACCACCGGCAGCATGACAAGTGTGGACAGCGCAGCTGCCGCAGCACTTGCTGTGATTGGCTTGATAGTTTTGAGCCGCTTTCCGACAATGGAGTACACCGTCCATACCGCTATGGCGATCAACATCAGCAAATCGCCGCGGTTGAAATCCAGGCTGACAAGTCTCGCCAGATTTCCTTGAGTTAAAATGACCATGACCCCCGAGAGCGAGAAAACAATACCCAGCTTTTGCAGTTTTGAAAGCCTCTCATGGAGCACAACAGCAGAAACCGCGACCATTAAGGCAGGATTCAAAGCACTTACCAGGGACGCATTCACAGGTGTGGTGAATTTAAGTGCGGTATACAGTGCCATGTTATAGCCAATTAGGCCGTTGAAGCCCAGGAACAGCAGTATTGGCCAGGATTTGAAGACCTGTTTCCATCTTGGCTTTTCGATAATCGTCGCAATGACTAATAATAAGATCGAGGCGAACAGCCATCTCACAAAAGTCAATTGAAGCGGGGTCACCTGGGCGACCACGGCTTTTCCCAAGGTGTAATTTCCAGCCCAGAAAAAGCTGGCCAGGATCAGCATGATCCAATATTTCAGGTTTTTCAAGATTTGGTTCCTCCATATATATTCTATTTTATCATTTCTAAATTAATCGATTAGAATCAGGCCATACCCAAAGTAGGATGAATCTTCAGGGCTGTGTGGAGATTCGAGACCAAGAGCCACGCGACCATCGGCCACACTTCTTATAGGTATGCCGCTGGCTTGGACTGTTGCCATCACATCCATGCCGCAGGCTTCCATGGAAGGCCTCGCCTCAAGCGGGCGCGTACAGAGCGCCATGGTGCAGTCGCTGCAAAGCAGGCATTTGCCGGCGCCAAAACCTATGGCCTTGTGATAGCCCAGTTTAAAGAGTGCGTGCTCCATATTGAGGGCCAGGTCCGTGGTCTCCTCAAGTGTCCGGCACTGAATCAACACCGCGTATGAATAGTCTTTAAGGACTTCCCTGGTCTCTTTGTAAGTTGGCGTGTGCGGCGGGCAGCACAGACTTTTGCCGTAGTGGTCACAACCGTAACGGCACTTCAGCGCTACCCAGGCGGCTGTTTTAACGGCATCCACTCGAATAACCCTGGCATCATGGGCCCCAAGGTTTGTGGCCTGCTCTACAATCTTCGATTTTTCCAAGATGACAACTTCCTTTCAGTTATGGCTTTGCTTTCCATTATAACATGGAAGTCCGTGTGAGGGACAGGCGTCTATGAACCCCAAATTTCTTCAAAAGGATGAAGGCAGCAGACCCTGCCTTCCATCACCTCTTCTATTGCCTCACCAAAGACAAAAATCCCCGCCGCGGCGGGGATTTCCTCATTTATTTCTCATTCTCATCATAACTGAATTGCCAGCCTATGCCATATTTATCCACAACACTGCCGTAAAGCTCGCTCCAGAAAGTCTTCTGCAGCGGCATGTCGACGCTGCCTTCATCACTCATCTTCTCAAAGTACTTCGTGATGCGTTCTTTACTGTCGCATTGAAGGATCAGGCTCATGTTGTTTCCGACTGTAAATGGCATCCCAGGGAAGGTATCTGAAAACATGATCAGAGAACCCTCGATCATTAAATTGGTGTGCATAATGCGGGATTTCGCCTCTTCCGGAATTGGATAGGACGGATCCTCAGGTCCCATGCCAAAAGTCATGTAGACGGGTGGTTCGGTTTCGAATACAGATGCGTAGTATTCTACTGCTTCCTGACAATTACCGTCAAAGTTAACGTAAACACCTACTGACATTTGAAAGCCTCCTTGGGAGATTATGGTCAAGTTCTCCATTATTTTTTTCGCCCTACTCGCTTATTTTACCCAAAATATAGCCAAAAAACACAATTCTATTTATCACCATTATGACCAAATGTAAGCGCTTTTGCGATTCGGGTCAAACCTTCAGCCAGTACAGTTCTTGGACACGCCAGGTTGAGGCGAATGTAACCATCGGAATTTGAAACAAAGAGATTGCCGCCTTCCAGGAGAACCCCTGCGTTGTTGGCGAAAAACAGACAATAATCCACTTCCACCGGGAGATAGGCAGAGATATCGACCCAAGCCAGATAAGTGGCTTCAGAAATTTTGAATACCGCTTTGGGGAGATGCTCACTGAGGAAATCCCGGGTATATTCAAAATTGCCGTCCAAATAAGTTAAAAGTTGCTCCAGCCACTCATGACCTGAAGTGTACGCCGCTTGAGCGGCCACAATGCTCAAAGGATTTTCAAAGCTATAGTGGCGCTGCTTCCAAATCTTGCGGAGCGCATCGTTTGGAATGACAATGTTTGAAATCATCAGACCAGCCATGTTGAAAGTCTTGCTCGGCGCCATGCAGGTAATGATCCGGTCTGACTCAGGAAACAGCTTGGCAAGAGGCGTGTGCCTGAAACCCTGACGCAGCAAGTCACAGTGAATCTCATCTGAAATAATCCAAACGTCATTCTCCAGGCAGATCTCACCAAAGCGCTTTAACTCTTCCGGAGACCAAACCCTGCCGGTCGGATTGTGAGGGTTGCAGAAAATGCAAAGCTTCACTTTTTCGTCTTTGGCCTGGCGCTCAAAATCATCAAAGTTCATGGTGTAGCGACCTTCCTCATTGATGAGGTCGGAGGTGACCAGTTCAATCTGGTTGTAATCCGCCGCATGCTTGAAATATGCATAAGACGGCGTGAAAATTATGATTTTATCCTCCGGCTCACACAGGTACTCCACCAGCTCATACAGCGCCGGAATGATGCCATTGGAGGTCACGAGCGTCGCCGGGTCGAAACGCCAGTCGTAACGTTTGTCCGTCCAGTTCAAAAACGCCTCACTATAGGCTGGGTCAAACACCATGGTGTAACCAAAGATTCTTCGCTCCAGTCGCTCTTGCATAGCTTTGATGATTTCAGGCGGTGTCGCGAATTCCATATCTGCGACCCACATTCTTATGAATTCTTCGTCTTTATATGTAAATTGCATTGTAGGTGGGGCTTTAAAAATGTAATCCCGGAAACCGTCCGTGTTCAAGGCATTGGTGTTTCTACGGTCAATTATTTCATCAAAATCGTAAGTCATAGCGCGCCTCCAGTCCTTTTTTTATAGTATTACACAGTAACTTCCAAAACTCAAATACACTCTGCCGATGGTTCCAGCCACTCCAGTCCTCGCCCCAGTCAACCTATACCGCAGTCGACGTCGATATCGAGGTGATGTTGTTGAACCACAACCATCGGCAAAATGCGTCTTTTTAAATCGTCATATCCTCACAACCGTTGGTTGCGTATAATAGAAGTGTGTAGGGTATATAACCTCCCAATAACCTGCATCTCAAATTCCGATCGTCGAAAGGAGAGAAGGGCCCACGCCTCGCGCCTGCGCCCGCAAAGAATGAGCAATGCCAGAAAAGTGGTCATCGCATTAGGAGGCAACGCGCTTCAGGAGCCTGGAAGCCCAGCGACTGCAGAGGCTCAACTCGAAGTTGTCAAAAACACCTGTGAGCACCTTGCTGAAATCAGCTGCCGTGGTTATGAGATCGCGATTGCCCATGGCAACGGACCACAAGTTGGCCGCATTCTCCTCGCGTCTGAAACTGCAAGAGACGTCACGCCTGCCATGCCTTTTGACGTCTGCGGCGCCATGAGCCAGGGCTATATTGGGTATCACATCCAGCAGGGCTTAAAATACGCCTTGAATAAACGCAATAAGAATATTCCGGTCGTCTCCCTCGTGACTCAGGTGGTCGTCGAGAAGAACGATCCGGCATTTCAGAATCCTACGAAACCCATCGGCCCGTTTTACTCTGAGGAAGAAGCGAAAAAGCTCATGGCGGAAAAGGGATACATTATGAAAGAAGACGCCGGCAGGGGCTGGCGTCGTGTGGTCGCCTCCCCTATTCCCAGAAAGATCGTCGAGTTAGACTCCGTCAAGCGACTTTGGGATACGACCATTGTCATCACTGTCGGTGGCGGCGGAATTCCGGTTATTGAGCATTTTGACGGAACTTTTGAAGGCGTCGCTGCGGTTATCGACAAGGATCTGGCTGCGGAGCGGCTCGCCGAAGACGTCAATGCGGACATCCTGTTGATTCTGACGGAAGTCGAAAAGGTCGCCATCAACTACAACAAACCAGATCAAAAAGACCTCGACCATATGACTTTGATCGAGGCCGCGCAATATGTGGATGAGGGCCAGTTCGCGCCGGGCAGTATGCTGCCAAAGGTTGAAGCCGCCATTCGCTTTGTTCGAGCCAATCCTTCCAAGCGGGCTATCATCACTTCCCTCTATAAAGCAGTGGAAGCACTGGACGGCAAGGCTGGTACACATGTGACGTTTAACTAAAATAGATCTATTTTTGTAAAGATGAGTGATTAGATTATCAGGTTTAATAAAAGTCATGTCTGCAGAGATTGTTTCGCGGACATGACTTTTTCGTTTAAGTAATAAATTAATTTCAGTCCTCCAAAAATTATAACTGGAACTGACCTCAAACCGAGAACGGTGACTGATCCCAATTCAAGACGTTTCTCAATGAGACTATTGCCCGCCACTCCTTCGTTTCGTTGTCTTAAACAGTTAAAATCGTTGCACATTAGATCTTGTAATTTCTTTTCGTTTGATTTCATTCGATTTTCAATCTATTAGTTGCAATGCAGCACGCGATCCTTTACGATCTTCTCAAGGAGGGACTTCCATGGACAACCTCGATATCAAAATTTTGAATTTACTTGAACACAACGGCCGCCTGACTCACGAAGAGATTGGCAAACGGCTTAATATGTCACGCCCTGCCATCCACCAGAGAATTTCCAAACTCGAAACCACAGGCGTTATCAAGGGCTATTCCGCCGAGATCGACTGGGGTAAAACCGGACAAGGCATTCGCGCCTTTGTCTTTATGAATGTTAAAACCACAGATTTCAACGACATCATGAACCGCGTCATATCTATTAAGATTGAAGGATTAAAAATCGAAAAATGTTATCGAATTACCGGCCAGTGGTGCATGATGCTCAGAATTCGAGCCAGCGTAACGGATCAGATGACCCAGCTTCACGATGCCCTTCTAAAGATTGAAGGTATGCTCGAAACCTTTACCATGCTGATTCTGACAGAGTCACCACAGCCTGAAGACACTTAGGAGGTCCGAGACATGCAATTTCACAGTCCCAAAGTTAATCCCTTTGTAAACGAACACGTAAGAAGCTACCTGCCTGGGAGCCCTGAACGTATTGAACTGGAACGCGAACTAACTAGAATAAAGTCTGAGTGCATCGAGATTCCCGTCATTATAGATGGCAAGGAAATTAGAACCGGCAACACTTCAAGCTGCGTCATGCCCCACGATCATCAGCATGTACTCGGTGTTTACCACAAAGCAGGTCGCGAGGAGGCTGCACTAGCCATTGAATCTTCCCTAAAGGCTAAGAAAAAATGGGAAAGTCTCCCCTGGTCCTCAAGGGTTGCCATATTCCTCAAAGCTGCCGAGCTCGCTGCCGGTCCCTGGAGGGCAAAGTTGAACGCAGCCACCATGCTCAGTCAAAGCAAAACTTTCAAACAGTCAGAAATTGATGCAGCCTGTGAGTTGGTTGACTTTATGCGATTCAATGCCTACTGTCTGAGCAAACTGTATGCGGACCAACCCATTTCCGGTCTCAGCGCGTGGAATAAAACTGACTATCGGCCGCTTGAAGGCTTTGTCTTTGCGGTTGCTCCTTTCAACTTTACAGCGATAGGCAGCAACTTGGCCGCTGCACCCGCAATTTGTGGCAATACGGTTTTGTTAAAGCCGGCTTCCACCGCGGTATACTCCGCCTATGTGGTATACAAGCTTTACGAAGCAGCCGGCCTGCCGGCTGGCGTCATCAACTTTTTGCCGGGGGATGCCAGTGAGATCAGCGACGTGATCCTTGGGCACGAATACATGAGTGGCGTTCACTTTACCGGGTCAACCAAAACCTTCCAAAACATCTGGAAAGCAGTCGGTAATCAATTGGAGAATTATAGAACTTTCCCAAGGCTGGTAGGAGAAACCGGCGGCAAGAACTTTGTCATTGCACATACCAGCGCAGACGTCAAAGCAGTCGCTCATGGTTTGGCAGAGGGCGCCTTTGAGTACCAAGGGCAAAAGTGCTCTGCCGCTTCCAGGGCATACCTCCCAAAAAGTTTATGGCCCGAGATCCAGACAGCCCTGTTTGAAGATCTCAACAAAATCAAACTTGGTAATGTTGAGGACTTCAATACCTTTATGGGCGCTGTCATCGACGAAAAGTCCTTCAATAACATTAAGCGCTATATTGAGGCCGCTGCTGCTTCTGATGAGGCCCAGGTGATCGCGGGTGGCGGATACTCAAAAGAAATTGGATTCTTTGTCGAACCGACGGTCATCCTCACCACAAATCCGCACTTCATTACCATGGAAGAGGAAATTTTTGGTCCGGTGTTGACGGTTTATCTCTATGAGGATGAGGCTTTTGAGGAAACTCTGGCGCTTTGCGATACAACTTCGAAGTACGGCTTGACCGGCTCTGTTTTCGCGACGGACCCCTATGCCATTCAACTTGCCAATCAAGCATTGACCCATAGTGCCGGCAATTTTTACATCAACGTACGTCCAACGGGGGCAGTTGTAGGGCAGCAGCCGTTTGGAGGCTCAAGGCTTTCCGGCACCAACGATAAGGCTGGTTCCATGCTGAACCTCCTCAGATGGATGAGCCCGAGAAGCATTAAGGAAAACTTGGTGTAATTGCCGTTTAAAGAGAAAATGCCATGTCCGTAGTTATGGTTCTGCGGACATGGCTTTTTGTTCAATGTTACAATTACGTTACTGTCCCCGTCACCAAGTTAAATATTTATCAAACAAACTCCAACGGTTCACTTTGCATTTTTTCGAATTTTCATCATTCCATCTTACATTTTTACAGGGTCTTATGGTAAGATTATACAATCATGTTTTATAAAATATAATCTTCTTTCCTTGAGGAGGTGGCTCTTTGCAAACTTTGAAATCCATTGACAACGTACTGATCTGCGGCACAGGTGCCATCGGAGCGGCCTATGCCAAAAAAATTACGGATTATGATCCTAATTGCCTTCGCATTTTGGCGCGTGGCGAGCGGAAACACCGTTATGCGGCGGAGGGGTTGGTGATCAATGGCCATCGGCATGACTTAGCACTGGCGGATCCTGAAGAAACAAACCCAGTACCGGCAGACTTGATTTTAGTGGCGGTGAAGGACTACGGGCTGGACTCGGCAATCGAAGACATGGCGCCTTTCGTGGGCGAGAACACTTTGATCCTGTCGCTGATGAACGGCATCACCAGCGAGGACCGGCTGGCGGCGGCATTCGGGACTGAGCGGGTATTGTATGGCTTGGTGATGGGCATTGACGGCGCTCGGGACCAAAACCGCATTCGCTTCACGCAATACGGCACCGTCAGCTTTGGTGACGCGGACAATTCGGAAGTAAGGGACGAGGTCAAAGCGGTGGCGGCATTTTTTGACCGGGTGGGACTCGCGTATAACATCCCCACAAAAATGCTGCGTGAGCTCTGGTATAAATTCATGGTCAACGTGGGCATAAATCAAGCGTCTGCGGTCGTTCGCGGCGGCTTCGGGGTCTTCCAGCGCATTCCTGAGGCTCACGCCCTCATGCGTTCTGCCATGTGGGAGTTGATCCGGATAACGGAGAAAAACGGCATTGGACTCACCGAGACGGATCTTGAAAACTGGGACAAAGTCCTGATGGCCATGCCGCCTGAGAGCAGGCCCTCCATGCTGAACGATTTGGAAAGCGGGCGCCGGACTGAAGTCGAGATGCTGTCCGGAACAATAATGGCCCTCGGACGTCAGTACGGGGTCCCCACGCCGGTGAACGAGGTCATGTACCGCGCCATCAAGACGGCGGAGGCGCTGTCAAACCAAAAATAATGAATTTTAGCCGATGGTCCCGGTACTTTACACCCCACCGGCACGCAAAGACACATGTCATTCTCAAAGTCGATTATTTTATAAGGGGGGCTTACCTCATTGAATCATCCTGGTAAAACACAAGAAAAGCAACCCCTCTTTTTTGGATGGTGGATCGTGTTCTTCGGTTTCATGCTCATGGCAATCAGTTTTTCGATCATCATGAGCTGCCATAGCCTCTTTGTGCTTCCCGTCACTGAAGCGCTGGGCTTTGAGCGGGGTGAATTTACCCTGACGTTTACGCTGGTGGGCCTCTCCGCAGCCGCATCCTCCGCATGGGTGGGCAGAATTCTTAGCCGCAGCCGGCATCTGAAGCGCAGTTTGACCCTCTTCATACTCCTGGCGGGACTGGCTTTTGCTTCTTTTTCTTTCGCGAGAGCCACATGGCAATTTTACCTGATCGCCATCCTTCTTGGACCGGGTTTCGTTGGCAGCTCAAACCTGGCAGGCTCACTTCTGGTCAACCATTGGTTTATCGACAGGCGCGGCTTTGCGCTGGGGGTTGTCGCCGCCGGAAGCGGGATTGGCACCGCCCTCCTGTCGCCCGTGATCTCAGGCGTCATATCAGGTTGGGGGTGGCAGGCGGGCTATTGGTTGAGCAGTGGTCTCATTTTGACGGTTTGTTTACCGCTCACCTGGCGATTTGCAGTTCGAAGCCCCGAAGAAAAGGGACTGGGTCCGCTTGTCAGGCGGCAATCAGATGCGGCTGCTGAAGTTGAAACTGTCGGAGGCGCCGGGTCTATTGCGGCCGAGGCACCGGCAGGTCTTATGCTCTCAGAACTCAAAGTCATGCCCGCCTTCTGGATGTTTTTTATGACCATGTTTTTCCTCTGTGTCGTGATTGGCGGCTCTCAGCTGACCATAGCTGCCTACATGCTGGAACTGGGCTACTCAGCGCAGTTCTCAGCGCTGATGTTTTCCGTCCAGGCCCTCGGCATGCTGATTGGTAAGCTCAGCCTGGGCGCAATCTTTGATCGGTTTGGAACAAAGCGCGGCATTCTGATAGGCATCACCGCCCTGATGGTGACCATGCTGGGATATCTGAACGCTTCTGCAGTCGTCGTCGCAGTAGGCGCCTCTGTCCTGGTCGGCATGGCGGCTTCCATGTCGACGGTCGGCAATGCCTACCTGACGGGCAGCTTCTTTGGCAGCAAAGATTTTGGCAACGTCTATGGCCTGGTCAACATCACCATGATGACCGGGGCGACAACGGGGCCCCTGGTCACTAACCTGATCTATGACCAAACCGGCAGTTATGCCTTTGCCTGGGTTGGCTTTCTTGTATTGACCGGCCTGTGCGGGCTCAGTCTTGTGTGGCTGCAGTCGGTGTTTTTCAAGAGGCTGTTGAAGACAGCGTGTTGAAAATTGGGTTGTGAAAGTGAAGACCATCGGCAGCGTTTTTGAGCTTATAAAAGCTTTCAAAAACTTTTGCCGATGGTCTTTTATCTTTCAACTATAAAGGCGTAAGCATTACCGGAAGAAGGTGTCAATAAGCATAAGCCGCTGACACCCCCTTCAAAGTGACGTCGCTTGAGTTCCGACCTATCCGCCGCTCAGAACAGGCAGGATTTGAACCTCATCTCCATCCTCGAGGATATGAGACATTTTCTTTGGCTTGCCGTTCACGAGCACTGCACCGACCTGTTTTTCGTCAATTCCCAGTTGCCCCAGCCTTTGCAGGATCGTCAGCGGTTCCCATTTCAGCGTCAGCACCTCTGCGTCAGTGCCCTCATTTTTTATGCCACCTGGGACTTTGACCACAATCATGGCTTTAGAGTCCTTCGACCTTCCAAATGCGCTTCTACGACCTGTTCCAGTTCATCCTGCCCCACGTCAAAGACAGTGTTCACCCCAGGCAGCACACGCTCTGTAAAACATTCCGGCATTTTGTAGTGGGCTTTTGTGAAACCTGCGAGTTGATTAAAGGTGTGCTCATCCTTAAGGGTCTCTTCACCTACAGCTTTCAGCCATGGTACATCCACAGACCAGCCATATCTTGCGTTAATCAGATCCGCAATAAGCTGATGCTGATTTCCAACAGCGCCGCTGCAGAAGATGCAAAAGCCCATGGTATCGTAAATAGCCATGTTTTTTTGAGTACTGAAGGAAAGCTCCGCTTGGCCAACTCTTGAGGCCTGTTCAATCTGAGCTCGGGCCGTTGCGCCATAGGTGTGATCCGCGCCCATGGGTGAAGTCGCGTACGTCACGCCCATGCCTTTGATGGCCCGCGGGTCGTAGGCAGGCATTGCCTGACCGTTGACCGCCGGTACGTTGCGGATCCCAAAGACTTTGCCCGTGACCACTGCGCCGTTGCCCAGAACGCGACCCAGTACGGTGCCCCTTCGGATATCTGCCATGAAACCCAAGGCTGCCTCTGAGTCACCGAAAGCGGCTAGACCGGCTTCCATAGCTACACCTATGGCAGCACCGGTTTCGATGGTATCAATGCCCATATCGTTGCAAAGGGCATTGAGCCGAGCGACGACGTCCAGATCAGAGATCCCCAGGTTAGAACCCAAGAGCCCCAGGTTTTCATACTCCAGAGGGGAAACGATCGCTTTGCCATCTTTGTCCGGGTAAATATTGGAGCACTGAATCACGCAGCCCGGCATGCAGGCGTGGGAGGTTCGGCCGTCGCCGCCCCTTTCCGTGATGACATCAAAGATAGTCTCACCACAGATCTGGTCCATGCCGTCGAACCGGCCAAGACTGAAGTTGTGGGTAGGAAGACCGCCGTGACCATTCATGACACGCACCATGGAAGCCGTGCCCAAAGTTCTGTAGTTGAGCGTGGAGGGTGCATCCTTCACCACAGAGGTGTATGCCTTTAAGGCGGCCATAAAACCCTCTTTGTCTGCCAAAGGCATGGTGTCCTTTCCAAGGACGACAATCCCTTTGATTTTCTTGGAGCCCATAACAGCGCCAAGACCGCCGCGTCCGCTGAAACGTCCCGGTTTATGATCTGCATCTGTCGTTGCGATCCCCGCTGAGCTGTAAAGCATTTCACCTACGGGACCGATACAGCTGATCGCCGCACCCGGGTATAGCTTATGTACAGCTTCGCAGAATTCCCCTGTACCCATGCCTTGATATGCCTCTGCAGGCTCCAGGGTACACGCCTCTTTGCTGATTTTGACGTACCACCAACGGTCGTCCTCAGGCTGATCCTCCAGAATCAGAGCTTTGAGCCCCATCTGCGCAAGCCGCATGGCGGTGGTGCCGCCGGAGTTGCTTTCTTTAATGCCTTGAGTCAAGGGGCTTTTGGCGCCTATGCAGACACGGCTGGCACTGGAAACATTGGTACCCGTCAGCAGTCCCATGGCGAAAATCAACTTGTTGTGACGCCCAAGGGGCTCGCAAGTCGGATCCACTTCATTCAACAGGATCTTGGCTATCAGGCCCCTGCCGCCGGTTTTTAAGTAAGGCTCAGGTGTAGTCTCGTACTGGATCGTTTTCGTTCTGGTGTTGATTCTGAGTATTTTGTCCATAACGCCCTCCTGAGATTCATATTTTCTTATTTATTAGTTTAACAAAAAATCAAGGTGAATTCACGAAGAACAAGTTGGTGACGCGAACAGCTTTAGGGTTGGGGACGCGGACAACTTTCATTTTGGGGACGCGGACTGTAATCAAAATGCAGCATTCACCAAGGCACATTGTTCATTATTCAAGTTTTCTTCTCTTTATTACTCAAAAAAACCGGCAGTGCCCAAGCCTTCTGGGCGCTGCCGGTTTCATCAAGTTCTAATTAAAATTTTCTAAACATTATCCGCAATATAGTACATCAGCTGCTCCGATTCCTCCCAGCCCAGGCAAGGGTCGGTAATGGACTTCCCATAAATGTTCTCGCCAATCTTCTGAGTGCCGCCTACCAGATAGCTTTCAATCATCAGGCCCTTGACCATGCTTCGAATGCTCGGGTCATATTTTCGGCTGAACAGGATCTCCTTGGCGATTCGCGGCTGCTCATCATGCTTCTTCATGGAATTCGAGTGATTCGTGTCGATCACGATCGCAGGATTCTGGAAGCCCGACTTCTCATACATATGAATGAAATGAATCAAGTCCTCGTAGTGATAGTTTGGCAAATTGCGCCCGTGGACATCCACTGCGCCGCGCAGTATCGCATGGGCATGGGGGTTTCCGTCCGACTCCACTTCGTAGCCCCTGTAAATAAACCTGTGGCCCTGCTGCGCCGCGTTGATGGCGTTCAGCATAACAGAAAAGTCGCCGCTGGTTGGGTTTTTCATGCCTATCGGCACATCCACCCCGCTGGAGGTCAGGCGGTGCTGCTGATTCTCAACTGACCGCGCGCCCACCGCGTTGTAGGCGAACACGTCCGCCAAATAGGAGTAGTTGTCGGGATAAAGCATCTCATCGGCACCAGGAAGGCCATAGTCCATCAGCACACGCAGGTGAATCTGACGAATCGCCCGGATCCCCTGGCGGATATCCGGTTCCTTGCTCGGGTCCGGTTGGTGCGCCATGCCCTTGTAGCCGGCCCCCGTCGTCCGCGGCTTATTGGTGTAAATCCGCGGAATCAAAATCAGCTTGTCCTTGACTTTTTCCTGCACCAGCGCCAGTTTCTCAACATAGTCGCAAACCGATTCCTCGTTGTCCGCCGAGCAAGGCCCAATGATGAGCAGAAAACGATCATCCTTCCCCTCCAGCACTGCCTTGATTTCGTTGACACGCTGATCCCTCTTCTTCTTTGAAATAAGCGATAGAGGCTGTTCCGCGAGGACTTCCTCTTTACTTGGCAATCGTTTGATAAATTTCATTCCCATAGTTAACACCCCTTTAAGTCCTTTCCGTTCACATAAGATTCTATGTATTCAGAACACTATATTACGTTTCGTTCCAAAATTCAAATTGATTTTTTGGAACGGTTCGTTAAGGCGTTGAATCATGGAAATAACTGTATGCTGCGCAATCATTTAAAAAACGTTTTGCCGATGGTCATTGCCACTCAAATCCTCACCTGGTGTGGCTGCGACCATCGGCTGCTCGCCTTGCCCTTAATCACTTGGGATCCTTGACCGCCGCCGGCCCCCGCTCCGCCGTCCTGATGCGCACTGCGTCCACCACGTCGTAGACAAAAATCTTGCCGTCCCCAATATTGCCTGTCTGCAGAATCTTCAGCGCCGTCTGGATCACGGTCACCACCGGGACCTCGCACACGACGATCTCCACTTTCAGCTTCTGTTTCAGATTAATTTCCACCTGCACCCCGCGATAATACTCCTTGTGCCCCTTCTGGAGGCCGCAGCCCAGGGCGTTCGTCACCGTCATACCCGTAACGCCAATGCCGTTCATGGCTTCCTTCAGGTCCTCAAACTTGTCCGGGTTCATGATGATTTCAATTTTGCTCATCTTTTCAACCATTGTCCGCGCCTCCCTCTAAAGATCCATATATGCCGCTATGCCGTGCTCGATCCCATCCAGACCGTGCAGTTCCTCGCTTTCCTCAACGCGCAGGCCTATGGTCGCCTTAATCCCCACAAAGGTCAGGAAGGCCAGCCCCATGGCCACCGCCGCGCTGATGCCTACACCAATGACTTGGGCACCCAGCAGTGTCATACCGCCGCCATAGAGAAGCCCGCCGTCCATGGATAACACACCCACCGCCAGCGTACCAAAGACGCCGCAGACACCGTGGACTGAAATCGCGCCTACCGGATCATCTATGCGCAGTTTGGTGTCAATGTACTCTACCGCCAAGAGCATCAGTATGCCGCTGACCACGCCTACCACTATGGCGCCGGCAAACGAAATCTGGTTGGCTCCCGCCGTAATTCCGACCAATCCCGCCAGAGCGCCATTGAGGGTCAGACCCGCATCAGGCTTGCCGTATTTGACATTGCTCAACAGCATGGCCGCAATGGTGGCTGCCGCGCCGCTGATCAGGGTGGTTACCGCAGCGTGAGCGGTCGCCGGCGAGGTGATGTCCAACGTGCTGCCCGGATTGAAGCCAAACCAACCAAACCAGAGGATCAACACGCCCAGGGCGCCCAGTGGAATGTTGTGGCCAGGAATCGCACGCGGTACTCCGTTTTTATATTTTCCGTTTCGTGGCCCGACCATGATGGCGCCAATCAGCGCGCAGAATCCGCCGACCGCGTGAACCGCCGTGCCGCCTGCGAAGTCCCTGAAGCCGACCACACTGGAGAGAAAGCCGCCGCCCCATATCCAGTGGCCGATCAGAGGATAGATGAGCGTCGTTGCGACGACGCAAAAGGCCACGTAAGAGAAAAATTTCGTGCGTTCCGCCATGGCGCCTGAAACGATGGTCGCGCAGGTTGCCGCGAAGATCGCCTGGAAGAAGAAAAAGACGTCAAAGGAGATCCCGGCGACCGACTCCGGCGAGCCCATCAGCACAAACTGATCACTGCCGATCAGACCGCTCACGTCCGTCCCATACATTAAGGCGTACCCCACAACATAATATCCGAGAACCCCTATGGATACCGTTACGAAGTTTTTCATAATGATGTTGACGGCGTTTTTCGACTGCGTAAATCCGACCTCGACCATAGCGAAGCCTGCGTGCATCAGGAAAACAAAAACACTGGCGATTAAAACCCACATGGTATTCAGGATCATGGTATCCATTTGACAGTTCCCTCCTCTTCTGTTTGGCATGCACTTTTTAAAACCTAAGCATGCCGATGGTTGACTCTCACAAACCGAATCTGATTACAGTTTGAGTTTAAAGTTCCTTCAGATTTTAGTACCGACTTCCATTACAATTCGGTGAAGTCTGCAAGTTTAGCTTGCAAAATTGATGCAATGTAAAATAGCTGATAAATGAAATTCTAGACGATTTTGTATTCATTTGCAGACAATCACCACCTTCAACTTGTTTTTGCATCGATGCATAAATATGAGCGCGCTTTGTTAATATAGTATATGATTTTAGAGTCGATCGATCCCGTTGTCAAGTGCTTTTTCATTAAAAATCGACTATTTATAGAGTTTTATTGTCCAATACACAAACTATTATATATAATAAAACAATATTTGTTCGTATTTTAGCAGATTGTATACAATGTGCTAGATTGTATTTTTATATACAGATGATCATTTATACACATTGCATCACTTCGCAAAGTTTTATAAAATGAATTTTTAATTTATGAAAATTGCAATATTTCAACCAAAGGAATAAAAAGGAAGGAAAATGGCGCGCCATTTTCCAGTTCAGGTTAGGTGTCAGACACTCAATCTGATTTGGTGTCTGACACTCACTTCGATTCGGTGTCAGTTGCGGTAATAATTCTGTAATATTTCGCAGTGAAGGTCGTTGGGCACGCTTTCAAAAAAAGAAACCCTATCGCGGGAAGTCGCACCGGACTTCCCGCGATAGGGTTTCTACCATTGTACTGTACTCTTTTCTTCTTTCTTCCCCAACCTACTTCGTTCTTCTCACCACATCCACCACAGTGCCATCCCGGTATTCCACCACGGCGACTATGTCATCGCTAAAGGTTATTTCATCCGGAATGCCCGTCATGGACTCCGCCAGCGCCAGCAAGGCCTCAATCGACACTACTTCAAGGCCGGACGCTTCCAATGAAGCAATCAAATCCTGCCGCGCCGGATTCACCGCAATCCCATGATCCGTCACCAACACATCCACAGTTTCGCCCGGTGTTGTTATGGTGGTGACATGACGGCGGACAATCGGCAGCCTGGCCTTGACCAGCTGCGTGACGACCATGGCCAGTTTCGCGCCGGCCGCCGTATCGCTGTGTCCGCCGGAGCCGCCCATGATGGTACCATCAGAGCCCGTCGTGACGTTGACGTTGAAGTCGAGGTCGATTTCCGTCGCCCCCAGAATCATCACATCCAGTTGATTGACAACGGCACCTTTGCTGAAGGGATTGGCGTACATGGAAGCGTCCATCGGCAAATGTCTTGGGTTGTCGCGGTAAGACTCAACGGCCCTGAGGTCAAAGCACTGAACGTCCAGCAAATTACGGAACAAGCCTTCCTCCAGCATATCCACCAGGTAGCCGGTGATCCCGCCAGCCGCGAAACTCCCAACGATCCCGGCCTCTTTCATCATGTTCTTGAGCTCCGCCGCCACCGCCAGCGACGTGCCGCCGGCGCCGGTCTGAAAGGAAAACCCATCCTCGAGGAGTCCCGAAGCCTGAATGACCTGAGCCGCCTTATGAGCAATAGCAAGGCCCACCGGATCCCGGGTAATGCGCGTGGTGCCGGAGACTATGCCCTGGGGATCCCCTATAGACGGCACCTCCACCACATAATCCACCATGGTCTGAGTGATTTCAGCCGGCGACGCAGGGTACGCCGCCAGGTGATCCGTGACCACCACCACCACATCAGCATACTGGGCATCCGCCACAGCATAGCCCAGCGCCCCGCAGGCTGACTTGCCACTGACACCGTTGCAGTTGCCGTAAGGATCCGAGCACGGCGCGGCAATAAATGCAATGTCGACAGGCAAATCGCCGCACTCAATGGCCCGAGGCCGCCCGCCATGGGTCATCATGACCGCCGGCTTTTTCAGCCGCCCCTGAGACACCGCCTTCGCCACCGGCCCGGACATGTAATTCGTTGCCAGGCCCGTCACGACGCCCGCGTCCATCAGCGCCACCAACGGCTCGTGCACCGGAAATATCGAACTGACCGCCAGGGTCAGATCCCGCACACCCCGCAGCGCGACCGCTTCCATAACCAGATTGAGCACATGGTCGCCGTTGCGCAGATGATGGTGAAAAGACAGCGTCATGCCGTCCTGTACTTTGGCCCGATCCAGCGCTTCCTCAATAGATGCCAGAAGCTTCGTCTGCCCAGGCCGCACAGATTTAGAACGCCTTGGCCGATGGTCAGAAATCCCCACCCCCACATTAGCAAACGCCCCTTCAAAGGCCCGCACCTCGCCATAGCCCTCGATATATTCGGGAAGCGGCTGGCGCCGGGTTTTACCTGACGCAGGCGTAATTTCAAATTCAATTCCGTGCATCACACCAAGCCCCCTTCACGAGAAACATTTGAAGCCTTAACCATCCCTAACTTCTCAGCAAGGGCCACCATCTGACGGGCACGCTGTATAATTGGCGCATCCACCATCTTGCCGTCCAGCGAGAAGACGCCTTTGCCCTCCGCTTCAGCCTCTTCCATGGCTTCCAGCACTCTGAGGGCATACCGCACCTCCACCGGATCCGGCGCGAAGCCTTTATGAATAATACCCACCTGTCTAGGATTAATTGCCGCCTTCCCCGTAAAGCCCATAGCCTTCGCCTTGCGCGCGTCCGCCAGCAGTCCCTCGTGGTTGTCCACATCCGTAAACGGCGTATCTACAGCGTCCACCCCATGGACCTTGCAGGCCACCGCCACCTTGTTCCTCGCATATTCAATTTCCATGCCGCCCATAGTTCTGGCAACGCCCATATCCGAGGTGTAGTCCTCACCACCGAACAGCACACCCTCAAGCCGCGGTGACGACTCAAGGATTTCGTGAACATACTCAACACCTGCAGCACTCTCAATCAACGCAAAGAGCTTGGTCCGTACCGCCTCGCCCCCGCGGGCCGCTTCAAAAGCTGAAATACGAGACTCAACTGCTTGAATCGACGCCACCTCGGCTTTTGGAATCAGCAAAATGTCCGGTTGAACCTCCAGCATGGCCTCCAGGTCGAGGGGCCCATACACCGTCGTGATAGGATTGATGCGCACCGTTACCTCTGTTGACTTGAAAGACCAGCTTCGAAGGGCCTTAGTTACGAGCTTTCTCGCGCTGTCCTTTTCACTGAGACTCACGGCATCCTCAAGGTCAAGGATGACGCAGTCCGCGCCCAGCACGCTGGCACTTTGAATCATGCCGGGATTGTTGCCCGGCACAAAGAGCATCGTTCTTCGAAGCCGCTTCACAGAATCACCCCCGGTTCCGCCAGTGCCCTGTCAAGGGCAGTTTCAACCCGGGCTTCAATCGTGTAGTCCAGCGCGCCCCGGTCTTGTGCCATAATGCTGACCTGAGTCACACCCCGGGCCGCCACAGTCTTTAAAATAGTTTCCCGAATCTGACGGCCAAACTGAGCCAGGACAATACTCTGAAGCTCGAGGTTTACCACTTCAGCCTCAGAAGGCGACACCATAATAAAAATGTCATTGGACTCCAAGGTTCCGGCTTTGGCCGTTCTGGTCACCCTCATACCTTGTCACCTTCCCCAAGAGCTCCGGTCTCGTCCGCAGCGCCATCCCGCTCAGCAAGATAAGCCTGGCGTCCAATGTCATAATAATTTGCGCCAGTGCTGTCAATGGCCACAATCGCCGGAAGATCCACGACCTCGAGCCTGCGCACCGCTTCCGCGCCCAGCTCTTCAAAAGCGATTACTTCCATGGACTTGATGCTGTCCGCAATGACCGCCGCGCCGCCGCCAATCGCCGCAAAATAAACTGCCTCATTTCGAACAATGGCGTCAATAACACCCTGATTCCTGGCGCCTTTTCCAATCATGCCACGCAGCCCAAGATCCAGCAGCCGCGGCGCGTAGGCATCCATGCGCCCCGAGGTCGTCGGACCCGCGGACCCTATGACATTGCCCGGTCTCGCAGGAGAAGGCCCCACATAATACACAATGGCGTCACGCACGTCAAAAGGCAGTTCTCCACCTTGGTCGAGAGTCTCCACCATGCGCTTGTGCGCCGCGTCCCGAGCCGTATAAATCACGCCGCTGATCAGTACCGAATCCCCCGCCTTCAGTTCCAAAGCCTGTTCACGGGAAAGAGGCGCCGTAATGCGGATGTCTTTTTGAACGTTTTCAGTTTTCTCCATCATACAAACCCGCCTCCTTATAAAGTAAATTCCACATGTCTGGCAGCGTGACAGTTGATATTGACCGCTACCGGCAGCCCAGCGATATGGGTCGGATAAGCTTCAATCCGCACTGCCAGCGCTGTGGTTTTTCCGCCAAAGCCCTGTGGACCAATTCCTGTTGCGTTGACTTTTTCCAGCAGTGACGCTTCCAGCGCCTGATAATACGGATCGTGATGCGGCTCATCCAGCGGACGCATCAACGCCCGCTTCGCCAGGCCCGCTACCAGGTCAAAGGTCCCGCCAATACCGACACCTATGACAATAGGCGGACACGGATTGGAGCCGGCCAGTTCCACCGTTTCCAGGATAAAGTCCTCAATCCCTTGAAGCCCATCAGAAGGTTTGAGCATTTTGAGCCGGCTCATATTCTCAGACCCAAAGCCTTTAGGCGCAATGACGACCCGCAGCTGATCCCCGGGTACCACGCGCCACTGAATCGCCGCCGGGGTATTGTCGCCGGTGTTGACCCGCTGAATTGGATCCCCAACCACGGATTTTCTCAGGAAACCCTGACCATAGCCCTGCCGGACGCCCTCGTTGATGGCCTCTTCCAGCGAACCCCCTTCAATGTGGACCTCCTGACCCAGCTCGACCAGAATAAACACCATGCCCGTGTCCTGGCAGATGGGATACACACCTTGGGCCGCAAGGTGATGGTTTTCGACAATTCGGTTTAGTATTCCCGCAGCGGGTTTGAAGGGCTCAGATGCCGCCGCCGTTTCCAGCGCGTTCATGACATCTGAGGGCAGCCGGTAGTTCGCTTCCAGGCAACTTTTTTTCACCGCTTCAGTAATTTCATTGACATGGATCTGTTTCAATCGCTTCACCTCATTAAATGGGTTTTCCTTAGCTAAAACAATGTCGCTCGTATAAATTTGGGCACACCGACCATCGGCACAAAATTCTTAATGCTTTACCGGCTGTGAAGCCAAGCCGCAGACCGCCTAATGCAGACGCAGGGCCCGGGCGGGTTTAGCCATCACTTCCCTGACGGTTCACCTTTACCCAGACCCTGCTGAAAATCACATTTGTTTAATTATGCGTCAATTATGCACGCTGGCGTCTCGCCGCGAGGGCCACAACACGGTTCATTTCATTATTGACGATCATGTAGCCTTCGTCAACTCCCATGCCCGGCTTTGCAAGAACTTGGGAGGCGTCGCACGCAATCGCGATCTGCGTTGTGATCTCCGCCGAGCGGGCGGTTTCGTTGCAAGTGCCGCCGCTGTAAGCGCCAAGGCCCTTTTCACGGCAATAAAGCAGCGCTTCAATAATATTGTTGACGCCGCCAAGATCCGGCGTCTTAACCTGAAGCATGTGACCCGCCTTGTTGTCTGCGAAATACATGACGTCCTCAAGGGTGTTGCACCATTCGTCGGCGACGATCTCGACCGGAATTCCCCGGGCATCGACCATGGCGCATAGGTCTTTGAGCGCGTGCATCTGCTTTTCGCGGTCATCCACGTCCATAGGGCCTTCAATTCGGAGCTGGAACGGCGCCGCAGCTTTAGCCAGCGTTTCCAGGTAGTCCGTCATTTTAGCAAGATCATTTTCAAAGGCTGTGCCGATGGTCCCATAAACGTCAATGTGGAAAATAGGATTGTAGGTTTCATCTGCACGAAGCTTAATCACGCGGTCTCTCAGCCATTCCACATAAGTGAGGAGAAGTTCGCCCTTGAGGCCCAGCTTTGTTTCGACATGATTGATGAGTGCATGCGGGATGACGTCAATCCCTTTGATAATCATTTTGTCGACGTTGTCATAACGGTCATCGCCGGATTGAGCGAATATTGGGATGCGTTTGATGTCTATGCCCGTGTTGTATTCTTTTCGAACGACTTCAGCCATAGTGATGCGCTGTGCCTTGGCCACTGCGTCAAGCAGAGCCTGAGTTATGCCATAACGGATCGCAGTGTGCATGCGCTTTCCGTTAATCTCCATCTTATCAAAAGCTTCCGCCAAAGGTTTAAAGGCAGTGAGCTCAGTGCCAATCAGCTTAGGGGCGATTTCTTTTTCAATGACCGGAATAAAATCAGCCGCAATGAAGAGTGGATCACGGCCGCCGGCGCCCGAATATTGAACCGCGGCGCAGTCCCCATGGGCCACTTGGCCGTCCTCAAGGATCAGCATAACCGAAATTGCTTCACCGGCTACGCGAATGGCATGGAAACCCGGTGTCATAGTCGCGCCCTGGTAAGCAAAGCCATCCAAAGTCGCGCCTTTTTTAATAGCTCTTTGATCGTCAAAATAGAAGCCAGTTCTTCCCGGCGCGCAAACCACATCAATGATTTTCATAGTATTCTCCCTACCCCTTCTGCTATTCGGTTTTGTAAAGATATTTTTTTATGCTCTTTGCTGCGTCCGTCTCCGTTTCAGGCCGACCGATCAGGTTGCCCTTACTGACAGCGTAGACGTCATCTATGGTCATTTTGAAGTCGACTTCGCGGTGTTCGAACATGGCGCGCTCTTCGAGCTTGTTGCGGTTGAATTCTTTGATCTCATCAGAGAACGGCACGTTGCCAAAGTCCAGGTAGCGGATCGCCCCATCATTGTCGCGGGCCGGCATCATCTTGCCAGCGTTGTAGACGGACGGCGCGAAAGGAATGTCCAGAACGCCGGCTTCAAAGGCTCGGACTGTACCGACAGCGAGGTCCCCACCACCCAGTTCAAGGACTTTGTCAATGATGCACTGGGTCTCGGCTTTGATCATGCGGCTCTCGTTGATTTGCTGGATGCTGAGCGGCATTTTCTGCTCCTGAAGGAGATTGAGTACCATCTTAGTAGCTCTGATGCCTTGAGCGTTGGCTTCTTTTGTAGGTACGCCGTAAGCTTCGTGAGGTGTCTTGACGATAACTTTGGTAGCACCCGCCAGCGAAGCCGCAATGGCGCCGAGAGAGATGACACCGAAAGCTTTGGACTCATCCTGCGGGAAGCCGCCCATCCATTGATGGAAAACGGTAGTCAGGTAGACGTTGTTGTAACCGGAAGCTTTTAAGTATTCGTTGCACTGGTCTTCGAGGGCGCGGATGGCAGCGACGTCCTGAACCAGGTTGCCGCACTGGCCGTAGCCCACGGTGATATTCTTGACGCCCTGCTCTGCTGCCAGGAGTGCTTCGATGATTGCGACTGCATTGGACATGCTCGGCGGTACCAGCGTTCCAGTCAACGGACCGAACGGTTCGCGGTTAATGGAAATACCATGATCTTCATAATAGCCGACGAGACGGTCGCAGTACTGCCAATCTGTAATCGTTTTTTCGAGACTGACTTTCTTTGCGTAAGGAATATTGTAGGAAATGCCGCCGCCCTCGTTGGAGGTCCAGCCGGCAGCGTGGATGATTTCGGAAAGAAGTCGGGCATCCGGTGTGCCGTGACGTGCTTGGAGCGGCAGATTGACGGATTCGAAGACTTTTCTGCAGCCGTGAACCCCATGATTGACGCCCGGAAAGCCGTTCAGGAGGGAGCGTCCCTCTCTGCGGCTTTCCGTGATGCCGCGTTCGCATTCGTTGTATTTGTTTTGTCTGGTATAGCTGTCAATGGTGCTTGGCAGCAGGTCCGCGCCGCCTTCAGTGTGAAGGAAGTTGAGGAGCTGGATGTGCTCGTCGATGAGCGCGACACCGGCACGAGGCTGTGCCAGCGTGATGCCGTTTTCCTTCGCCCAGCGGAGCTTCGCAGGAAAGCTTTTTTGCTCCGGCACTTGCTTCAGAAAAGCGACGTTGGCTTCGAGATCTATGCCTTCGCCGGTCGGCCACTGCTTGAGGACTTCTTCGCGGATGCGTAAAAATTCGTCCATGGACAATTTCTTATTTTTGAGTTCCATTTTGTATCCCCCTATAAGTTAGAGCGTCACGATATGCCGCTTCATGATTCTGAGCGCAATGTCGGGATGGTCCTGCGAAAGCAGTCCCATGGCCGACAGGATGTAGTCCTGATCCAGCTTGAAGGCTGGTGCTTTAGGTCTTAAGCTCGTGGGTGTCTCCTGGTCGTAAAGGCCTTCCTGCAATATGGCTTTAGGATTTTCGCTGGCGACCAGGACGCCGCCTGTGCCTATAAAGGCAGCCACATTGCCGAGGTCTTTGCCGAGCTGTGAAATCACGACCCCCATGGGCGAGTAATAGGATTCGAGGAAACCTGCGTGGCGTTCTACGGAGAGGGCGACTGCGGCTTTGGCAATAGCTTCATCCATGTGACGTTCCTCGGGCGATTGCGGGATCATGTCCGGCTGCAGGCTGCGGTGACGGCAGGCAGCTTCGACATCGGCTAAATCATCTTTTAGATAGGCGCGGATGCGTTTTGATCCGGCGGCCTCCTTGAGTGAAAGAGCGGAGTAGCGCATGCCCAGGTCGCCTTCGACGGTTCGTTTGGCGAAGGGCTCCTCGAGCCCCTTTTGCGTCACGCCTGGCTGAGTCGGTTCGCCGTCGCAGATGGAGTAGACGTCTGTAGTCGCACCGCCAATGTCCACCATGACCAGGGACCCAATGCCATCCTCCAGGTCAGTGCCTTTGCTTAGAAGTTCCGCGGCCTTCAGGACCGCTGCCGGTGTTGGCATCAGGATGTCATCGATCATGCCGGTGGCGGTGTGGATGCCTTTGGCGTGGGTGATGCGCTGCATGAAGATTTCCCGGATTTCCTCGCGGGCCGGATCGACGTTGAGAACATTGAGCTTTGGCATGACGTTGTCGGCGATGCTGTAAATGAGCTCAGCCTCTTTAAACAGGTCGTCAATGTCATCCATGGCGGATTTGTTGCCGGCCACGACAATCGGCACCGGAAGCTTAGCCTCCGCGAGGCGCTTTGCGTTGTGAAGAATGCAGGTCTGATTGCCGCCGTCCGTGCCGCCTGCCAGCAGGAGCATGTCCGGTTTTAGGGCTTCTATTTTATCGACGTCCCGACGGGTCAGATCGTGGTCGAAGACTTGAAGCACTCGTGCGCCTGCGCCGAGGGCCGCCCGCTTGGCCGCCTCCGCTGTCAGCTCCTGGACCAGTCCTATGGCCACCATTTTAAGGCCACCTGCCGCCGAGGAGCATGCCAGTTTTCGGTCGAACTCAAGGTCCGGGCGGCCTTTTGCTGCGAGGGTCGCTTTCAGCTCGGCCAGCGCGGCTTCATAGCCCGTCATGATATCGGTTTCGACTGTCGTATAGCTTTTGGCAGTGCCAAGGATGACTTCAGCGTTTAAGTCCACAGCTGTCAGCTTGGTATAGGTGCTGCCAAAATCGATGAGTAAGTAATTATTCACGTTAAAGACCCCTTTCGAGGCTGCTATTCAGGCTTGGGGAGTTTGAGGTCGTCCCTCAGGTCGCGTATGCCGAGCTCCGGATCTGATCCCGGCGGATAGACGCGGTTGAAGCCCATTGCGAGGAATTTCTCTTTGACTTCCTCCCAGTCGTGTTTGCCGACGACCAGATTTCCGCCGACGTAGAGGAGCATGTCGTCGAGCCCGGCCTCGTCACATTTTTCTCTCAGTCCGCGGCAGTCGATCTCGCCGTGGCCGTAGAGGGAAGAGATGATCATGGCCTTCGCGCCGGTCTCTTCTGCAGCGTTGATGAATTCTTCCTGGGAAGATAGGACACCAATGTTCACCACGTTGAAGCCCGCTTTGCTGAATGCGTAATCCAAAATTTTGTTGCCGACTGCATGACAGTCCGCACCTATGACTCCAAGTACTACCGTGTTCGTCATTCTTATGCCTCCGTTTTCACTTTGAAGTGGGTCGCTTTGTTTGTTATGAGAATACCACATTCATTTATAAATGCAAGTAAAATTTCATAATTTTATTGTTTTGTCACCGAATATGATTGTTTTTGCATTTTATCTTGCATTTACATTTTTGTATACAAGCTGAACACATTGGAAAAACTAAGTTTCCATAATTTTTCAATCACTTGTATGAATTTCCGTACAATCCAAATTTCAATCTTTTTTAGCTTGGTGACGCGGACAACTATTGGATTGGTGACGCGGACAGTTTTCATTTTGGTGCCAGAGCGTGCGAGAATGATTCTCATCCGATTCACCCGAAATCAGTCTCATTAGACCCCAGACCCTGCCCAAACTGACAATAGCCTTCCAAATTCTTTCACAGTCTTTCTAAATTCGCCGCTTGCCAATGAAATCCACAAAAGGTATTCTTTAAAGAATAAATAAAATTTATAAAATAATGAAAGGCAGGAAGCAAAATGATCTGGAGCACCTATGAAACCATGGCGCGCGATCAGATGGAAAAGCTTCAGCTTGAACGGCTGAAGCAAACCGTACGCCGGGTCTATGATCACGTTCCCCATTACCGCGCCAAACTAAATGAGCATGGCATTAAACCCGAAGATATTCAGTCTTTGGAAGACCTTAAAAAACTGCCCCTGACCGTCAAAAATGACCTCAGGGACAACTACCCCTTTGGATTGTTCGCCGTGCCGCAAAAAGAAGTCGTCCGCTATCACGCTTCCTCAGGCACTACCGGAAAACCCACCGTGGTTGGCTATACCAAAAATGACATGGACACATGGACCGAGCTGATCGCCCGCATCGTCACCATGGCAGGCGTCTCAGCAGATGATACGGCTCAGGTCTCCTTTGGCTACGGCCTATTCACCGGTGCATTTGGCCTTCACCAGGGCCTCGAACGCGTCGGCGCTTCTGTCATCCCAATGTCCAGCGGCAATACCGAAAAGCAGATTATGATCATGCAGGACTTTGGCACTACCGCCCTCATAGGTACCCCTTCCTACGCTTTACATATGGCCGAAGTCGCCAAATCAATGGGGATCGATCCAAAGAAAGACCTGAAGCTCAAATGGGGCCTCTTTGGCGGCGAAGGGTCCACCGAAGCCATGCGTCGTGAACTCCAGGACGCTTGGGGCATCTTCGTCACCGAAAACTACGGCATGAGCGAACTGATAGGCCCCGGCGTTTCCGGTGAATGCAAAGCCCTGTGCGGCATGCATATTTCAGAAGACCACTTCATCCCGGAGATCATCGATCCAGAGACCCTCGAAGTCCTGCCGCCCGGTTCCGTAGGCGAACTGGTCATCACCACCATCACCAAAGAAGCCCTGCCGCTCCTGAGATACAGAACCAAGGACATCACATCTCTCCACTACGAAACCTGCGACTGCGGACGCACCACTGTGCGCATGGCCAAAATTCAGGGCCGAACGGACGACATGCTGATCCTCGGCGGCGTCAACGTCTTCCCGTCACAGATCGAGGAAGTCCTGTTCAACACCGAAGGCATTGGCCCGCACTACCAGATCAAAGTCTTCAAGAAAGGTTATCTGGACAAGATCGAAATCGACGTCGAACTCATCGACGACAACCTGCTGGAATCCTTTGGCCAGCTCGAAGTTCTCAAGCAAACCATCCGCACAAAACTCCGCACTGTATTAGGCATCGACGCCAAAATCCACCTGCATGAGCCGCGTACCCTGGCACGCTTCGAAGGCAAGGCCAAACGCGTCATCGATATGAGGGAGGTAAAATAATGCTCATCGATCAACTATCCGTCTTTGTCGAAAACCGCCACGGCGCCCTCGCCGCTGTGACCGACGCTCTCTACCGCTATGGTGTTGACATCCGTGCCATCGCTGTCTTTGATACGATCGAGTTCGGCATTGTCCGCATCGTCGTCGACAAGCCCGAGGAAGCACTTAAACAACTTAAGGCTGATGGTTTCGTCGCCAAACTCAGCAAAGTCATCGCCGTCGAGCCCATCGACAAACCCGGCAGCCTGAACGAACTCTTTCACATCATGGGCGACAACGGCATCAACATTGAATATATTTACTCCTTTGTCATGCGCCGCCGTGAAATGCCTTATGTCGTCTTTAAGACCGACAATCAGGAAAAAGCGCTGCAAATTTTGAAAGAGAAAGGCCTTAACACCGTCGTCGATCTATAGACGCAAAAAAGTAAGTCGTTGTCATCAAGCCTAAACCGGCCCATTGACAACGACTTCTTTTTTATTTATCCCCAACCAAAACATAAAAGCTGTAATCGGAAGCAATCTCCCCTTGATCCATCTCGTACAGATGTATCCCCCGGAACACCACCGACATCCTGACCCTGTCGTTTTCAACCGCGACTGTCATAGCTTCCGGCAGCATCATTTCCTTAACGGCACCCATTTCAGGCACAATTCCGCTCACTGCATCGTTCAAATTGATCGTCAGCGCTTCACCGCCACCCGGTATCCCCAGTGTTGCCACGGCATCCGCCGGAGAGGTTCGCACCACCTTGACTTCATAAGTTTCACCGGACAATTCGACACGCTGGGACAGAGGCTCCATTTCCTTTTCGTACCGTGTCACGTCAAAGGTCAACAACTGATCAAACCCCTCAACCTCGAGGGCCACTCCCGGATCCAGCGACACTACGGCGTAACGCTGACCACCTGCCGGTTTAAATGTACGTTCAAACCCAAAAGTCCGTGCAAAATCCTCATGAGCTTTGAAATCCTCAGGAAGCCACGCCACATAGGCCAAGCCGCCGGAATTCTGCAAATAGTTCACAATACTTGTCGTTTCAGCCTTTGTAAGCTCCGAGGCCTCCGCTTTGGCCTTCAACTCACCATTGTCGAGCATCCCCTCCGCTGCCAAAAGTCCCTCAAGTCTTCCAATTTGACTGTTTCTGGATACCGTGAACGCATCCACCGGAGGCAGGATTGAACCCAGCGCGAACACCGCTGCCAAGAGCGCCACCCGGCCATTCTTTGAAACCGGGCTGAAACTCAGCATCAATCCCGCTGCCAACGAAAAGGCACCAAAGAGCGCGACATAATAACGCGACTCCGTCACGCCGTACGCCTCAAGTCTTATGCCCACCGAGATCAGCTGCAAAACGACTGCCGGAATCAGCACCTTCGGAAACACCCTTATATAAGCTTTCGCAAATCCATTGTCCAGGAGGCTGGCCAACACAAAAATCAGAAGACCGGCGGCAGAATACAAAAGCACCATAGGTCCCAGCTGTCCCGAAGGCCAGACCTGCGTCACCAGAATCTTCCCCAAATATGCCGTCAGAACCGCCGTGTACACCGCCACCAGTGGCACCGCTATGTAAGAGACCAATATCTCCAAAAATCTTGGATAATCCGACTTGTCGGCCCAACCTGAGAGTCCCGAGCCGGAACCATTCTCAAGAGCGTTTTGCCGATGGTCATAGCACGGCAGCAGCGACAAAAAATACACTGGCGCAAATAAGATCCACACTGTCGCCATAGAATAGGCATACGCCTCATCGCTGACATCAAACAGCAAAATGTCAACGGTCGCGATCACAGCCGCAAATCCCGCCGAAAGCACCGCCGCATAAAGCCACGATGTGGCGAAGGTTTTAAAATACGACAGTGCAATCCGGTTAAAGTCCGCTCTCCCGCCTGCGGACGGGACCCACAGCGCCACGCAGATCAAGGCGAATATCGTTGCCAGACTTCGGATCACCACCGCGTCGCTGATCTCCGACGCCGGCAGCAGAATCAGAAAATAACCCAGCGTCAACAGCAGTCCGGCAATGTAAGCCGCCACCCTTCGGCCTGACAGCCTATCAAATCTCTCAACCGCAAATTGAATCGCAATTCCAAGGATAGCGCCAACGACAATAGTGAACACCATCTTTTGCAGGATCAAAGGCGGATTCATATCATCAGCTATGATGACATAAACCACCAGGAGCGCCGCTGCAAAGCCGGCAACTGACACCGGAAACCTCTCAGCAGCTCTAACGAGGCCTTGCATCCGCCTAACCAGTGTTCCTTTAATATTCTTCATAACTGCACCTTCCTGATTCCTATTTTTTTACAAAAACGAATGACCACAGGTAATCAATTGCAGGGATCCTGCACACAGATGACATCATACATCCCCAGCATAACCGACTAATCTTGAACGCGCATTACAGAAAAGTTACAGCCAAGTTCCAATTGACACACCAGATTATGCCTCCTGAAAGTTTGATATCTTTCTAACTCGTAATATCTGAATTCTCTTACTATTCACACTATAACACAGCGGCTCAAATATACCTGAAACAAGCGCCTCCTGTGGGTTTTGGTCATATTGTTATCAAATATTGGAAGGTAAATTGTGGTTAAGGAATGACAATTGTGTTACAATTTTTAGTATAAATCAGGTCGTCTTCGACTTGTTTTGTCAATATTTTCACAACAATTATTAATCAGAGGACAACCTGAAAAAAATTCAAGAGGAGGTAATACGTTTGAAAAAGAATCTAGCAAGAGCCCTGGCACTTTTGATGCTTTTGACATCCGCGATCGTTTTCGCGCCTATGTCACTGGCAGCAGACAGCACCACATCTGCATCTCCGCCATGGGTTGAGCCAACACAGCCAAGCGTACCAAGTTCACCTGCTCCTGCACCGGTTAACACCTCTGCGCCTGTCGCTATGCCAGCAATGAACGGCGGAGAGTACCACGTTGTCGTGAGCGGCGACACCATGTACAAAATCGCCGTGAAACACGGTATGACCCTCAATGATTTGGTCGCACTCAATCCTCAAGTCAAGAACATCAACCTGATCTACGTCGGCCAAAAGCTTCTTCTTAAAGCAGGCAGCACGGCGCCTTCGGCTCCTGCAGCAACAGACAGCGTCGTCAAGGTTTACCAGGGCATAGGCTACAAAGTCGCCTTTAGAAACGGCCCGGGCAAAGACAGCGAAGAAGTCCCAGTCTATAGTTTCAACGTTGCTATGGCCGCGGCTACTTTTGACTCAGCCGGCAGAATTCTCAATGTCTACATAGACGGTTACGAAGTCTCTTCCCCTAACTATGACGGCGCTTCAATGCCGCACTTCTCTGGCTGGCCTGGCCAAGCAGGTTATAATGTCACAGACCATACAACCGAGAAGGTCACAGGCGTTTCAACCAACACACCTGAATCCGCAGCTGCTGAAGTCAACAACTGGCTCACCAAGCGCCAACGCGGCGATTCTTATCACATGAACCCAGCTAATGAGTGGTACAAGCAAATGGACTTCTTCCAAGAGTTCTTCAAAGGCAAAACTGTCATGGAACTCGAGCAGTGGTTTGCTAAAAACACAACCGCAGCAGGTCGTCCAATCAAAGCAACGACAACTAACGAAGCTGATCTTGCCAAACTCGCTGCTTTAACAGCAGAAGAAAAAGCTGCACTTGCTGATGTCGTCTCCGGTGCAACTATGTCCATCCGCGACGCACACGGCGATTTCCTTGGCGCAGTCGGCGAAGCATACAAAAACAGAGTTGAAGTTGCAGTTCCTGTCAAATAGCAGAGACAAATGACAAAACGGTCCATTTCATACGCGAAATGGACCGTTTTTTATTTGGGATGAAAACTCGGTGTTGAAAACTCGGTGTCAGACACCCAGTTTTACACCCTACTTGCCAAATTAAAAACTCGGTGTCTGACACCAAGTTTCATCAGATACCGAGTTTCATCAGGCGTAAGCCGACAACTCCGCTTTCCGCCTTCAATACTTTGCTTTAATCTCTAAATATTTCTTCTCACCCAAAGCATATAGCGCATGTTCCTCTGGCGTTTTAGGCACCAGGCGCGGTACCTGCGCAGGCACACCACCAACTATATGCACCATGGTGAAAAACGCCTTGAGAGAGGCCTCTGGCATGACATCCGAGCTGAAGTCGTTAACATAAATACTGACCATGATCTGCATTGAGCTTCGCCCAACGTAAGTCAACTGCCCTACACATGTGACAATATCACCTATGTGGATCGGCTTCAGAAAGACGATTTCATCCACCCTTGCCGTCACCGCGTCGCCTTTGCAATGTTTGAAGGCCGTAATCCCGGCAGTACTGTCCATCAGATTCATCAGTTCTCCACCATGAACGTTGCCCATAATATTGCTGTGTCGCGGCTCCATAACCATACAGGTCTCCGCCCTTGTGAATGAAATGTTATTTACCACTTGAATCCTCCCGATATGAAGTCAGTTTAGTCTCAATACACTCAGCTATTAATTGATTCAATCCTCGAACCTATCCCAGCCATATTTTCCAACCAGTTCAACAAAAACAACTTTTGTAAGCACTTTCCGAGAAACCAAGCCCTCTGGATCCTTAGCAACCAACAGCAAATCCTGATCACCCGGAACGCCCACAGGTAAAATCATTCTGCCGCCGGGCGCCAATTGTTCAACCAGTTCAAAAGGAACCGCGGAGGATGCCGCAGTGACTATGATGCGGTCAAAAGGCGCAGCTTCAGGCCAGCCGCTGCTGCCATCCCCAATTTTGAAGTGGATGTTTGTATATCCCAGTCCCTCCAGACGTCTCCTGGCGGGTATCGCAAGTTCTTCCAGACGTTCTATAGTGTAAACCGTACCGCCAAATTTCGCAAGAAAAACCGTTTGATACCCAGAACCCGTCCCTATTTCCAGAACCTTGCTGTCAGGTTCAAGACCCAAATGCCACGTCATTTCAAACACTAAGCTGGGCTGAGAAATAGTCTGCCCATAGCCTATAGGCAGCGCATGATCCAGCCCTGCCAGCGCTTTAGATGGACCGTCAATAAAGTAAGCCCGGTCGAGTGACTTAAAAAACGCAAGCAGTTCTTTTTCAGTCACGGCAAACACCTCCAAGACTCCTTCACAACGAGATACCGAAGAATCGAGACACCAAAGACAACGAGACACTGATTCACTGCGGCACCGCGACCAATCGGACTTAAGCGTTATAAACGCCCTTCAGCGCGGCATAACCTAAAATATGGCCTTCCATCTTTTTGTAGAGTTCATTCATGTAGAAGCCCGGCTCCAAATCCAACATGGTATCCAGTGCATAGACATGCAGTTCATAAACATGAGGCTGATCCGGCGGCGCCATCCCGCCGTAATAACTCGTTTCAAGGCGATCCATTTTGTAGATCAAACCAGACCAGCTGGTCGCCCCTTGAACAAAATCCGAAGCCGTACGACTTTCATCTTCCGCCAGCTCGGTTCGAGTCAGATTCCCCACAACCCAATGAATCCAGGAATAGCCGCAAACCGGCACCGCATCCTTGTCCTCCAGTACCAGCGCAAAAGACTTCGCCCCTTCCGGCGCCTCCTCAATATATAACGGCAGCGACCTAGTCGCAATTTTTTCTTTGTAAAACTCTGTACCGCGCTTTCCAAATCGGTCCTGAATCACGCCGTTCACTATGCCCGAACTCGTCACTTTCATTTAAGCTCCTCCTCATTACACTTAGTCACATTACAAGTGACTTCATAATAAGCTGCGTGAAGCCCCATACCCGCGGCGCATTCCGCAACCAGCTGATTGACGCCGCCGCCTTTTTGCAGCCACCAACCCTCATGGATTAAAACGAGATCCGGACTCTGATTCGCTTCCACCTTCGCAGTACAGATCAGTTGCCCGGTGGTATTGAAGAGTTTGATTTTGTCACCATCGGCTACCCCAAGCCTTTCAGCTGCAGGCAGGCCAAGATATGCTACCGGGAGTTCCCGATCAGAACGATCCAGGAAATGCTGGGAATGCAGGGAATCTTTAATATGTGGCGTCAGGAGATAATAAGGCTCTTCAGCTGAGGGTCGTCTCACGACAGGTTTATAGACCGCAACCGGATCAAAGCCATCCATGCCGGCCCGGTTGGACCAAAGCTCAATTCTGCAGCTTGGCGTTTTAAACTTCAACTCTGACCATGCCACCAAGCCGTTGTCCACAACAGACCCCGGCTCACGCACCAACACAGGACCCTTTTTCAGCACATCCAAGGCAAATCCGGTCGCCTCAAACAACGGCCTCAAAGCTAAATCCAACCATTCCGTCGCGCTCTGCTCCGGAAACGCCTCAAGTCCAAGGCGCTTGGCCAGCTCCGTGAAAATCCAGTGCTCCGACGGTACCCACGGGTCCGCCTCAACCACCGGCGAACAGTAAGTTAGATAGGAGTGCACTGCGGGTGGCAGGATCACATCCGTCGTTTCCAAAAAATGTGCGCAGGGAAGCACCACATCCGAGACTCGCGCCGTATCCGTCATGAAATGGTCTATGGTCACCTTAAACTCTATGGATTCGAAGGCCTTCAGCATTTTCCCAGTGTCCATGAACTGCGTCACCGGATTGGCCTTTGTCGTAAAGATCGCTTTAATTTTAGGATGATCCGCCGAAAGGATAAATTCCGCCATCATAGGCCTTGGATAGGTCCTGTGCTGCACTCTTAGAGACTGACCGCTCAGCACCTCAGAATCCAAATAACCTGACATTCGGTCATTGTTATAATTCACACCACCACCGGAAATCCCAATATTGCCGGTAATCGCAGCCAGCGCATCTATAGCCCTGACGGTCTCCCCGCCATTGGTGTAGCGCTGCACCCCATATCCCACCAATAAGCAAGCAGGCTTGGCACTGCCATACGAACGCGCCAACGACCGGATCACCTCAGCCAAAACCCCCGTTTCCGCCTCAGCAGCCTCCGGTGTCCAGGGCTTTACCGCGTCTTTAAAAGCCGGATACCCTTTGACATGACGACGTATAAATTCAGGATCCACAAGATTTTCCTCGATCAGAACGTGCGCAACGGATAGGGCTAGCGCACCATCCGTCCCCGGCCGCGGCGTCACAAGCTGTGCCGACAAAGACGCCGCTGTAGCAGACCCACGAGGATCAATCACCACAATCTCAGCGCCGCGTTCCTTCGCCTGCCTCAAAAACGGCATGGCATGAATCCCGGTTTCCGCCGGATTCCGCCCCCAAATCACGACCACACGGGCGTTCACCACATCCGAAATCTCATGGCTCATGGCAGCGCCAAAATCGTAGATCTGCGCCTGATGCCCTGCGCCTTCGCACAAGCTGCCCACAGAGGTGGTCACCCCGCCATAAGCACTGAAAAACCTTGCCTCCAGCTTCTTCAGCAGCCCCACACTCCCTGCATGGGCACAGTGCATCACCGCCGTGGTTGGGCCCTCCCTGCGAATGTGATCCAGTTTATTCGCCACCAAATCCAGCGCTTCATCCCAGGATACCTCCCGAAAGCCTTCACCGGAAGCGTCCCTAACCAGCGGACGTCGCAGCCGCTCGGGATGCGTCCGCCTCGCCATGTGGGCCAGCCCTTTGGAACACAGCGCCGTCCCGGTCACCGGATTCGCCGGATTCCCTGAAAGCGATTTGATCACGCCGTCCTCCACCTCTGCCAGAATCGAACACGCGTCCCAGCAATCCAGGGGACACGCCGTTGAAATCACTTGTTTTCCATTTTCCGTTTTTTTGCCGATGGTCACCTGCCCCACCCCCTCACTCCCATTATACCTCGTCTGATGCAAGCTCAGTCTTTTGAATTTTCAAAAAATACTTTTTTTCGATTACCCCACTAAGAACCCATCCTGTACCGAATTCCATACAACGCAGCAAGGCATCCAATCCCGCCCCACAAGCCGGATGAGGGCAAAAAATAAAAATTTATAAAATTTTCTCCCGAAGTGTTGACAATCCATGCCCTACCTGTTAAGATTCGTTTAATAAATATTCTTAATATTTACACCCTAATAGCAATTTTCGCGCTGATGGAGACATACCCTTACTGCAACCGTCATTCAAAGCGAGCCGGACATGGTGAAAGCCGGCATTGACACCGGTAAGACTCTCGCTCCTGAGCAGATGCTCCGAAACCGCTTCATGCATTCGGCATTAAGAGCATCCGGTCGCCCCGTTATCGGCACAGGTTTGTTTGAACCGTAGAGAGTTGTCTCCCAATTTCAGTCGGAGGCAAAAAAAAGGTGGTAACGCGGGCATAGAGCTCGTCCTTGCATAGGACGCGCTCTTTTTTGTTGCAGAAAAACACTTTTTCTGAGGATCAGAATCTTACGGTTAAGTCATTTCTCATCTTATAACACCATCGGCACAAATGGGATTCATCCAGAACAAGGAGGTCAAAAAAATGAGTACAATCATTCAACCGGACAAGACGATCAAGATTTTCGATACGACGCTTCGCGACGGGGAACAGTCCCCGGGCTGCAGCATGACCCTTAAAGAAAAAATTGACATGGCCCGACAACTTGAGAAAATGAAAGTCGACATCATTGAAGCCGGCTTTGCCATAGCTTCACCCGGCGATTTTGAATCTGTCCAAACTATTGCCAGAGAACTTAAAGAGACGACCGTAGCCAGTTTGGCGCGAGCCCTCGAAAAAGACATTGACGTGGCCTGGGAAGCTGTCCAGTACGCGAAGCGCCCAAGAATCCACACCTTCATTGCGACGAGCGACATACATATGCAGTATAAGCTCAAAATGGAGCCGGAAGCCGTTCTCGAGCGCGCGGTGGCTATGGTCAAATATGCCAAGCGCTATTGCGAGGACATAGAGTTCTCCGCGGAAGACGCTACTAGATCCAACCCGGAATTCCTGTACCGCATCTTTGAAGCCGTCATCAAAGCCGGCGCAACGACACTTAATGTACCGGATACGGTTGGCTATACAACACCAATGGAATACAGCAGCCTGATCTCTTCCATCCGCGAAAAAGTCAACGGCATCCACAATGTTGACATTTCCGTCCACTGTCACAACGACCTTGGTTTGGCTGTCGCCAACTCGCTGGCTGCTGTCAAGGCAGGCGCCACACAGGTAGAATGCACCGTCAACGGCATTGGTGAGCGCGCCGGCAACGCTGCCCTCGAAGAGATTGCAATGGGCCTCGCAACACGTTTTGACTACTACGGCATCAAGACCGGCATTGAGACCACCCAAATTGCCCGTTCTTCCAAGCTCCTGACTTCGATTACCGGCATCAGCGTTCAGCCAAACAAAGCCATTGTCGGCGCCAACGCCTTTGCCCACGAATCCGGCATCCACCAACATGGCATGCTTGCAAACGCTTCAACATACGAAATCATGACCCCGGAGTCAGTTGGCCTGAGAACGAACGCCATGGTCCTTGGCAAACACTCAGGTCGCCACGCCTTTGAAGACAGACTCAAGACCCTTGGCTATGAACTTACTAAAGAAGAAATCAACCGCGCGTTTGATGATTTCAAAGTCCTCGCTGACAAAAAGAAAACCGTCGACGACCGGGATATCGAAGCGCTCCTTCAGGATGATGTTATGAACCTCGAAGAGCACAACAAGTACAAGCTTAAGCGTTTCATCATCAACAGCGGCAACACTATCACCGCCACAGCGACGATTGCTCTGGAAGTCGAAGGCCAGATCTACGAGGAAGTCTCTGCCGGAGACGGCCCAATTGACGCCTCTTACAAATCCATTGAGAAAATCGTCAAAACCGGCGCGACTTTGGAGGATTACAAGATCCAGTCCATCACAGAGCAGGAAGACGCCCAGGGCGAAGCCATTGTCAAGCTCAGGAAAGGCAGCCGCGCCGTCACAGGCCGCGGGCTTTCCACAGATATTATTGAAGCAAGTATACTTGCTTACCTGAATGCGGCTCAAAAGCTTGAGTCCATTTCCGCAGAACCTCCAATCCGTGTGATCTCGTAGAATGTACCCCAAGGGATCCGGCGCGAAAGCAAAAGGTCCCTCACCCTTAAATCAGCTAAAAAGGAGCCATCATTCATGTCTACTCATGCAAAACAGCCTATGACAATGACTCAGAAAATCCTCGCCGCCCACGCCGGCAAAGACTTCGTCGCACCTGGCGAATTCATCCAGGCGAAACTCGACCTCGTGCTCGGCAATGACATCACCGCACCGCCTGCTATCAAAGAGTTCACCAAACTGGGCCAGCCCGCGGTCTTTGACAACAAGAGAATCGCGCTTGTCCCGGATCACTTCACGCCAAACAAGGACATTCAAAGTGCTGAGCAGTGCCGCCAAATGCGCGTCTTTGCCCACGATCAGTCCATCGAGAATTATTTTGAGATCGGCGAAATGGGTATTGAGCACGCCCTTCTGCCTGAAAAAGGCCTCGTCGTCCCCGGCGACGTCGTCATAGGTGCTGACAGTCACACTTGTACTTACGGCGCCCTTGGTGCTTTCTCCACAGGCATTGGCTCCACAGACATGGCTGCAGGTATGGCAACGGGGCTCTGTTGGTTCAGAGTGCCGGAAGCGATCCAGTTTGTCCTGAAGGGCAAACTGTCAGAGCATGTCAGCGGCAAGGATGTCATTCTCCATATCATCGGTAAAATTGGCGTCGACGGTGCCCGCTATCAGTCCATGGAATTCGTGGGCGAAGGCGTTGCCAGCCTCACTATGGACGACCGCTTTACCATTGCCAACATGGCTATTGAAGCCGGCGCTAAAAACGGCATTTTCCCTGTAGACGAACGAACCAAGGCCTATCTTGAAAACCGCGGCAAGCGACCAAGCGTGATCTTCGAAGCAGATCAGGACGCTGTCTATGCCCAAGTCATCGAAATCGACCTCGCTGCCATCCGTCCTACCGTCTCCTTCCCGCATTCTCCAGACAACACCCGCACCATTGACGAGATCGAGCGCATGGAGCAAGAGAAAGGCGCTATCACAATTGATCAGGTGGTCATAGGCTCCTGCACCAACGGCCGCCTCGACGACCTACGCATTGCGGCCCGCTACCTCAAAGGTAAAAAAGTAGCCAAAGGCGTTCGCGTCATTATCTTCCCGGCGACTCAGAAAATTTATCTGGATGCCATGAGAGAAGGTTTGATTGAGATCTTCATTGAAGCCGGTGCCATTGTCAGCACACCGACCTGCGGTCCTTGCCTGGGTGGTCATATGGGCATCCTGGCCAAAGGCGAGCGCGCGGTTGCGACGACCAACAGAAACTTCATTGGCCGCATGGGCCATACTGAGTCTGAAATTTACCTTGCAAGCCCGGCTGTCGCAGCAGCTTCAGCAGTTGCCGGCAAAATTGCCAATCCGGAGCGCGCCTGATCCAGATCACTTTCTACTATTATAATTAACGTTACGAGGAGGACATTCCATGAGCACATCCGGCCGCGCTTTTAAGTTTGGCGATAATATTGATACAGACGTCATTATCCCCGCACGCTACCTGAGCACCGCAGACCCTGAAATTCTTGCAAAATACTGTATGATTGACATTGATGACACCTTTGCAGGCAAAGTTCAAAAGGGCGACATCATGATTGGCGGCCGCAACTTCGGCTGCGGCTCGTCCCGCGAGCACGCTCCAATCGCTATCAAAGGCGCTGGTGTCTCCTGCGTCATTGCCGAAACCTTCGCCCGAATTTTTTACCGAAATTCTTTCAACATTGGTCTTCCCATTATCGAATGCGCCGAAGCAGCTCAAAAGATTGACGATGGCGACGAGATCCGCGTGGACTTCGAAAGCGGCAAAATCGAAAACATCACCAAAGGTGAAACTTACCAGGCTCAGCCACTTCCACCTTTCATGCGCGACATTATAGACGGCGGCGGTCTGATCGCCTCCATCAAAAAGTCGAGGGGTGAAGCCTAATGAAGTATAAAATAGCTGTCATTTCCGGGGATGGTATCGGACCCGAAATCACAGGACAGGCTGAGTCCGTCCTCTCACGCCTCGGCGAGCTCTTCGGTCACGAATTTGCCATGACACACGTTCTCGCAGGTGGTGCCGCTATTGACGTCTTTGGTGAGCCACTGCCGGATGAGACCGTTGAAATCTGCAAAGAATCGGATGCCATACTGCTCGGCGCTGTAGGCGGCCCAAAATGGGACGGCATGCCGGGGCATCTCAGACCGGAAGCCGGACTTCTGAAGCTCAGAAAATCCCTCAGTCTCTACGCGAACCTGCGCCCAGCTATCCTGTATGATGTTCTGAAGGACGCTTGCCCCCTTCGTCCAGACCTCGTGGTCGGCGGTCTGGACATATTGGTCATGCGAGAGCTGACCGGCGGCATTTATTTCGGTGAAAAAGGCCGACGGAATGGTCCAAATGGTCCAGAGGCTTATGACGTCGAATGCTACAGCGAAATGGAAGTCGAACGGATTGCCCGGGCAGCTTTTGAAGCAGCCAGACACCGCGGCAGAAAAGTGACCAGCGTAGACAAGAACAACGTCCTGGAGAGCTCCAGGCTCTGGAGAGAAGTGGTCATCCGAGTCGCCGCAGAATATCCGGATGTCACATTGGAGCATATGTTTGTCGACAATGCGGCTATGCAGCTCGTCAGAAATCCGAAGCAGTTCGATGTCATTCTGACCAGCAACATCTTCGGAGATATTCTCTCCGACGAAGCCAGCATGGTGACAGGTTCCATAGGCATGCTCCCGAGCGCAAGCCTCAGCGGCGCCGGCATGCCGGGCGTCTATGAGCCAATTCACGGATCTGCGCCGGATATTGCCGGTAAAGACATCGCCAATCCAATCGCAACGATCCTCTCCCTTTCCATGATGATGCGCCACGCCTTTTCGCTGGAGCAGGAAGCTGCTGCAATAGATCGCGCTGTCAGCGAGGTATTGGAAGCCGGATGGCGTACCGGGGATATTGCGAAGCCGGGCGAGAGAACTATAGGCACAAAAGAAATGGGAAGAAGGATTACGGAAGCCTTGAAGCGATAATTGATTGCAGTCGCTAATATAATGTTTAAGGGGAACACAATCAGCAGAAAGCCGAAATTCGGTCTTTCGCTGATTGTGTTCCCCTTTTATTGTGCAATTTATAAATCATTTGAACTGAACGTGTCTCCGCCGCTTAGGTCTCCGGATTCAAAACCCTTGTAAAACCAGCTCCGACGCTGCTCCGAAGTGCCATGGGTGAAGCTGTCAGGCACGACGTATCCTTGGCTCTGCATCTGAATCCGGTCGTCACCTACCGCGCTTGCGGCGTTCATGGCTTCCTCCAGATCACCCTCCTCAAGGTAACCCATCCCTTTGACGTGATTGGCCCATACACCTGCGAGATAGTCCGCCTGCAGTTCCAGGCGAACCTGATATTCGTTGTATTCTGTCTCGCTTACTTTGGTACGAAGCTCCTGAACCTGATCGAGGATCCCCAGCTGATACTGCACGTGATGGCCTACCTCATGGGCTATGACATAAGCCATGGCAAAATCACCCGGGGCTTTGAATCTGGACCTCAACTCTTCATAAAAAATCAGGTCAATATAGATTTTATTGTCTGCAGGACAATAGAATGGTCCGGTTGATGATCCCGCTGTTCCACAGGCTGATTCCACAATGTCTGTGTAGAGGACCAAGCCTGGCTCCTGGTAATCCATACCTTCGGCTTCAAAGATTTGACTCCAGACGACCTCGGTATCCGCCATGACGACAGAGACAAAATCAGCCAATTCCTGTTCCTCCTGAGTTGCCTCATAAGGTTGTTCTGTGCCCTGCCCCAGATTATTTGCCGCATCCAGGATTTTGCCAGGGTCGCCACCCAACAGCGCCACAATAATAATCAGGAGAATGCCAAAACCGCCGCCTATTACTTTGCCGCCGCCACGTGCGCCGCGCCTGTCATCTACATTGCTGCTGCCCTTTCTGCCTTGCCAACGCATAACAACCCCTCCAGATCCCGACCTGTCCTATACTGATTAAGCGACCAACCTCTTTACGGGTTATGATACCCAATGCTATGCAATTGTCTCAAAAATGAAAAAATGGTGCCATTGGCAGTCGAAGCATGTCGACTTTCTTTCAGCACCATTTTTAACCAGACCGAAGCGGGATTTTCAGGCTGGTGATTTAGTTAAAATTTTTACGGCTGCGAAATGACTATCCAATGTTCGGCAGACCATCGAAGCCCTGTTTCAGGTCTTCATCTGTCGGAATGTAATCTGACATATTGCCCGCGTTAAAGTTAGCATAGGCTTGAAGATCAAAGTAACCGGTTCCTGTCAAACCAAAGAGGATGGTTTTCTCTTCTCCCGTCTCCTTGCATTTCAGGGCTTCCTGTACCGCACCATAGATCGCGTGGGCAGATTCAGGAGCAGGCAATATTTGCTCGCATTTCGCGAAGGCTACAGCGGCTTCAAAGACCTCTGACTGCGGAACAGAGACGGCTTCCATATAACCATCGTGGTAAAGCTTGGACAGAATCGGGGACATCCCATGATAGCGCAGCCCGCCGGCATGGTTTGGTGCCGGCATAAAATCGCTGCCCAAGGTGTACATTTTGGCGAGCGGTGTGATTCTGCCCGTATCGCAAAAGTCATAGGCGTATTTGCCTCTGGTCAGCGACGGACAAGATGCCGGTTCAACGGCGACAATCCGCGGATTGCCTTTGCCGGTCAGCTTATCCTGCATATATGGCGCCATCAGCCCACCAATGTTGGAGCCACCGCCTGCACATCCAACGATCACATCAGGGTATTCACCAAGTTTGTCCATGGCTATTTTGGTCTCAAGTCCAATAACAGATTGGAATACCAGGACTTGATTCAGCACGGAGCCAAGGGCATAACGACACTCGTCATCCTTCATGGATGCTTCAATAGCTTCAGAAATGGCACAGCCCAGGCTTCCTCCGGTCTCAGGGTTTTTCTCAAGAATGGCTCTGCCAACCGCTGTCGTCGTTGACGGACTAGGAATGATGCTGGCTCCGTAGGTTTCCATGACAGCTTTTCTGAAGGGCTTCTGATTAAAGGAGACTTTGACCATAAAAACAGTCAGATCCAGCTTATAATGGGCACACGATACAGCGAGCGCTGTCCCCCATTGCCCTGCACCCGTCTCCGTTGTCAGGGCGCTGAGACCTTGTTCTTTGGCATAATAGGCCATGGCTGCAGCGGCATTGAGTTTATGGCTGCCCGAGGTGTTATTGCCTTCGAATTTGTAATAGATTTTCGCCGGTGTCTCCAATAGTTTCTCAAGTTCATAAGCTCTGATGAGCGGCGACGGTCTGAACATCTTGTAGAAGTTTTGAACTTCTTCCGGGATCATTATGTAAGGTGTGGTCTCATCCATTTCAATGTCTGCCAGTTTTTTTGCGAAGACCGGATAAAGATCAGCTGCTTGAATGGGCTCCAGGGTGCCCGGATTCAGAAATGGCGCATGCTGCTCTTTCATATCTGCTCTCAGGTTATACCAGCTCTTCGGCATTTCCTCTTCAGTGAGATAAGTTTTGTGAGGTACAGTTTTTTTGATAGTCATGGTCATGCTCCTCTCATTTACACAAACTAATTCTTGTATGGGGTTGCTGCGTATATTGTTGGTTAAATACTGGATCGACAGAAATCCGGATAAAACAAAAACTCCTGCCCCTTAAGCTAAGGGACAAGAGTTGATTTCCTGCGGTACCACCCGAATTGGTCTGTAAAGACCCACTCACTCACGCACCAACATGCGCGCTCCCTGGATAACGGGCGGAGATCCCGTTGGCAGCTAATGAGCATTTATAAAACCATGCTGTTCGCGCCACCCTCACAAGTCCATTCCATGCAGCTCACACTGCCGCAATCCCACCATTTTGCAGCTCTCTGGAAGTTAAGTCTTACATGTACTCCTCTTGATCAACGGTTTAAAATTTGTATTGGAGTTATCTTACTCGGTCTTCGATTCAAAGTCAAGGCGAATTTCGAAATTTTCCAATTCTTTTGAACGCTAAAAATTAATTGGTTGACATTCGGAGTTTCACCACTTGATAAAAACCGCCCGGATCCAGGGGAATCCGGGCAGCCCTCAAAATGGGGAGATTGACTTTTTTAGTAGTCGCCTTGAAGCAGCATAGCGTCTGCGACTTTCATAAAGCTGGAGATATTGGCACCTGCGACGAGGTCGTAACCGAAACCGTACTGCTGCGCGGCTTCAACACAATCCGTATGAATGGTATTCATGATATCCTTGAGAATGTTGTCCACCTCTTCGAAAGTCATGTTTTGACGCATAGAGTTTTGAGTCATCTCAACTGATGAGATCGCAACGCCGCCAGCATTGCTGGCTTTTGCCGGTGTGATCAGGATGCCGTTCTTCTTGAGGTACTCGAGCGCTTCGTTCGTAGTAGGCATATTCGCGCCTTCTGCAACGGCAATAGTACCATTCGCAACGAGTTTTTCAGCGATTTCGAGGGTAATGTCATTTTGAGTCGCGCACGGGAACGCGATATCACATTTAACATTCCAGATATTTTCCCAACCTTCGACATATTGCGCTTGCGGGTGGGTCTTGACGTACTCGCTGATTCTTCCCTTCTTAACTTCTTTAAGATCAATCATGTAAGGGAGATCGATGCCTTCTGCGTCATAAACATAACCGGAAGAGTCACTCATAGCGACGACCTTGATCCCGAACTCTTCAGCTTTTTGAGCGGCATAGAGCGCGACGTTGCCTGAACCGGATATGACGGCGACTTTATCTTTCATGGGAATGTTATGGTGATCAAACATCGCTTTCGTCAGATAGAGAAGTCCATAACCGGTTGCTTCTGTTCTGACAAAAGAACCGCCATATTGAAGGTGCTTGCCGGTGAGAACGCCGCCTTCATAAGCCCCGCGTATTCTCTTGTATTGACCGTAAAGGAAACCAATTTCCCTTGAACCTACACCAATGTCACCAGCCGGAACGTCAACGTCTGGACCGATATGTCTGTAAAGCTCTGTCATGAAGCTTTGGCAGAAACGCATGATCTCTTTGTCACTCTTTCCTTTTGGATCAAAGTCCGATCCGCCTTTACCGCCGCCAATCGGTCTGCCTGTCAATGTGTTTTTGAAGGTTTGCTCAAAGCCCAGGAATTTGAGAATACTAAGGTTGACAGTAGGATGGAATCGGAGCCCGCCTTTATAAGGACCACGGGCGCCATTGAATTGGATTCTGAAACCGCGGTTTATGATCAACTCGCCTTTGTCGTTCACCCATGGCACTCTGAAGATGATCGTTCTCTCCGGTTCAGTCATTCTTTCAAGAATGTTCGCTTCTACATAATCCGGTCTTTGTTCAATGACCGGAGCAATGGACATAAATACCTCTTCAACCGCTTGAATAAATTCCGGCTCATTAGCATTTCTCTTTTTCACATTTGCAAGTGCATTCTCAACATAATTCATTTTATAAAACCTCCATTCAATTTTATGTATTCGGCGTTGTATAATTATCACTCGAACACTGCTTGATTAGTTATTGATTTTAATAGCGAAACACGAATAAGTCAATAGAGATTTGACAGAATACTTTGTCTTTTTTCAGGTACACACCCTTAAAACCCTTGGAATTGAGTCATTTTTCAAAACAACGTTGAAAACAAGTTGCACATTTTCCTATTTTTTTAGAAGTCGAAATAATTGTATACGATAATGCATAAACGCAATTATATTCGTCGGTTGAATAATCGGATAATTCAAATTATGAAATTTGCAATTTTATAATATTCATTTTTGCGGCAGAATTGTATAAACATTTTGAAATCAGCGGCATACAGGCGCCCAATTTTATTATAAAATCTCATTTGGAATATTTTATAAAGTTTAAACCCAGAAATAAAAAATCCGAACCTTATCTCTTTAACAGATTTAACGTTCGGATCGATGCCGCACAGCGGCACTTTTCAATTTTTTTAATAAGTCTTCAACATTTTTACCTAATCTTCGAAAAAACGTCGTTTAACTCACGCCATCACTGTAGATTTGTCGGAAACCGCCTCAATTTCCTTACTCTATTTCATACTTTGAATCGCGCTTTCCAGCAGTTCACTGACCAATTTTGGATTGGCTTTGCCTTTAGTCTTAGCCATTACTTGGCCCATCAAAGATTGAAACGCCTTATTTTTACCTTCCAAATATTCAAGTACGGCTTTCTGATTCACATCCATCACCTCAGCGACGACCTTTTTCAGCAGCTCCGGATCACTGATCTGCTTCAAATCCTGCGCACTAATGATCGCGTCCGGATGCCCGCCCCCTGTCCACATAATACTAAGGACTCTCTTTCCAATGCCCATATGGATGGTATCATCCTCAATGCGATTCACCAGGTCTCTCAGATCCTCGGCGCCAAATAACGGCACTCTTTCTTCCCCTTCCTGATCTCCCAGGAGTCTGAAGATCTCAGTCGTCATGACATTGGAGAGAAGTTTGACGTTGCTGCATCCAACAGCAGCCTGTTCAAAATAATCCGCGATAGCCCGGGAGGACACCAACTGTTCCGCATCATAGGCGCCGAGTCCATAGTGCTGGATATAGTGGGCTTTTCGCTCGTCCGGCATCTGCGGAAGCTCCGACGTCAAATTTGAGATTCTTTCACCGGTGATGACTATAGGCATCAAATCCGGATCAGGAAAATAACGGTAGTCATGTGCGTCTTCCTTCGTCCTCATGGAAATCGATTTTCCAGCGGTCTGATCCCAACGCCGCGTCTCCTGAACCACCTTGCCGCCGGAAGTGACCAGGGCAATCTGGCGCTGAGACTCATGCTCAATGGCCTTCTGAATAAAATTGAAAGAATTCAGATTTTTCATTTCCGTTCGTATGCCATATTCCGAACTGCCGCGTTGTCTGACCGATAAGTTGACGTCGCAGCGAAATGCACCTTCGTTCATTTTACAGTCCGAGATTCCCGCGTAGATCAGGATCGCCCTGAGTTTTCTCAGGTAAGCCCCCACCTCTTCCGCGCTTCTGAAGTCAGGTTCTGAGACAATTTCAATCAGCGGAACCCCGCCGCGGTTGTAGTCGATCAACGTGCCTTCACCGTCATGAATCAATTTTCCGGCGTCCTCTTCAATATGAATGCGGGTAATACCGATTCTTCTGGTCTCGCCACGGACTTCCACATCAATGTAGCCCCCATGACAAAGCGGCAGATCATATTGGCTGATTTGGTAGGCTTTTGGCAAATCCGGATAAAAATAATTCTTCCTGTCCTGCTTGCCATACGCCGTGATCTCACAATTAGTGGCTATGCCAGCTTTGACAGCAGCGTCCACCACTTTCTCATTCAGAACCGGAAGCGCGCCCGGAAGTCCGAGACATACCCTGCAAACCTGCGTGTTGGGCGGCGCCCCAAACGACGTTGAACAGCCGCAGAAAATTTTGGTCGCCGTCTTGAGTTCCACATGCACCTCAAGCCCCATGACCACTTCAAAGTCCTTAGCCGTCATGTCGCCACCCCCCAACAGACTGTTCAAAGGTATACGCCGCACGAATCAACGTCTTCTCATCAAAAGGTTTTCCTATTAACTGCATGCCAACAGGCATGCCGCTTGAGTCCTTTCCGCACGGTACTGAAATGGCCGGGACACCGGCGATATTGATAGGCACCGTATAAATATCCTCCATGTACATCTCCAGAGGGTCTTTGCTTTTCTCCCCCAGCTTCCAGGCAGTGGTAGGCGCCACAGGCGACAAGATCAGGTCATAGGTCTTGAATAAGTCGCTGAATTCTTTGCGGATCAAACCCCTGACTTGCTGCGCCTTCTTGTAATAGGCGTCATAATAGCCCGAACTTAAGGCGTAGGTGCCCAGCAGAATCCTACGCTTGACTTCTTTCCCAAAACCCTGGCTTCGGGTTTTGACATACAAGTCTCTCAAGTCCTCGAACTCATCTGCCCTATAGCCATACTGCACCCCGTCAAACCTCGCCAGATTCGACGACGCTTCCGCAGATGATATCAAATAATAAGCCGGCAGCGCGTATTCCATTGTCGTGACACTGACTTCATCCACATCCGCACCAAGCAGTTCGAAGCGTCGCGCCGCTTCCAGCACGGCTGACTTGACCTCCGGGTTCAGCCCTTTCGCAAAATATTCTTTTGGCAGAGCAATCTTCATGCCTTTCACGTCCGCCCTCAAACTGTCCCGAAAATCCGGCCAGTCCACGGTTGCGGACGTGGAATCCCGTGAATCATGTCCCACCAACACATTCATCACATGCGCAAGGTCCGTCACATCCCGAGTCAACGGCCCAATCTGGTCCAGAGAGGAAGCGAAGGCGATCAGCCCATACCTTGATACCGCGCCATAAGTTGGCTTCAGACCCACCACACCGCAAAAGGCAGCCGGCTGACGAATCGAACCACCCGTGTCTGATCCCAGCGTAAACGCAGCCTGCGAAGACGCGACCGCCGCCGCCGAGCCGCCGGAGCTCCCTCCGGGCACCCTCGTCAGATCGACAGGGTTTCGCACCGGCTTTATGTAGGAATTCTCCGTGGACGAACCCATGGCGAACTCATCCATGTTCAATTTCCCAAGGATGACCGCATCCGCGCGATTGAGCTTCTCGACGACCGTCGCGTCAATAGGCGAAGTATACTGAACCAGCATTTTTGAGGCGCAGGTCGTTGGCATGGCTGTCGTGCACAAATTGTCCTTCAGTCCGCCAGGTATGCCGGCCAAAGGCCCAAGTGCCAGACCTTTCAGCCGATGGTCATCGATTCGCACCGCCTGGCGCATAGCACCCTGCCGGTCCAAGTTAATCCACGAGCCTATCTCTGCGTCCACTCGGTCGATCTGCTCGAAATAGGCGCTCACGAGCTCTTGGCTGGAGATCTCTTTTTTGCCAAGCAGCAAAAGACTCTCAGCGAGTGAAAACTCATTCATTTTTTTCATAGCTCTGACACCTCCTATTCTACAGTCTTAGGCACGAAGTAGCAGCCGTCCTTTTGGGCAGGCGCGCCCTTCAGAATCAGGTCGCGATCATCCGATACCCCCTGTAGATCCGCCCTGAAGACGTTTTCTATTGGCATGATATGGGCCATTGGATCCAGCCCTGAGACATCCAGTTCGTTTAACTTATCCGCAAAGGCAATAATGTCCTGAAGGTTTCTCGTCAACTCCTCTTTTTCCTCTTCGTTGAGTTCAAGTCGCGCCAGGGCGGCGACGTAATCGACGTCCTCATTTGAGACCAAAGGCTTTTCAGGCTCCACATGGACGTAATCCTTGGAACCGGACAGCAAATCTAGTTCTTTGAGCTGACTCTGACTAACCCTCGACGGACTTTGGCTCATAGCGCAGGACCCATCTCGCATCTTCGGAAACGCAATGACATCCCGTATGCTGTCTGCACCAACGACCAGCATCATCAGACGGTCCAGTCCAAAGGCAAACCCGCCGTGCGGCGGCGCGCCATACTGAAACGCGTCCAGCATAAATCCAAAGCGCTCTTGAGCACTGGTTTCAGAGAAACCAAGGAGTTTAAACATCCTCTTCTGGAGCTCTCTCTGATGAATCCTGATACTGCCGCTGCCCAGCTCGACGCCGTTGAGCACCACATCATAGGCTTTGGCCCGAACCTTCAGAGGCTCTTTCTCAAGCAGCGGCAAATCCGCTTCCACCGGCATGGTAAACGGATGGTGCATTGCCACATAGCGATTTTCTTCTGCATCCCATTCCAGGAGCGGAAAGTCCGTCACAATAAGAAAAGCAAAATCATCTTTTTGTCTCAAGTGCCTGAGATCCGCCAAATCAAGGCGCAGGCTTCCAAGTATCGATCTGGCCGCCTCCAGTCTGTCCGCGCTGAAAATAATGAAATCTCCAGGTTTTCCATCCAGCCGCTCTATCATTTTATCGAGTTCTTCTTTCTTAAAGAACTTAGTCAGCACTGAATAGAGTTCCCCATTTTCTCGAATGGCGATCCAAGCCATGCCTTTTCCGCCGTAGGACACCGCCTTTTGAGTGAGAAATTCAATCTCCGTTCTCGTCAAATCTCCATAACCTTTGGCATTGATTGCCCGAACGACCCCGCCGGACGCCGCTACTTTCTTGAAGACTTCAAAACTGCAGGACGCAGCTATATCTGTCAGATCGACAATTTCCATGCCAAAACGAAGGTCCGGCTTATCGACACCATACCTGTCCATAGCTTCCAGCCAGGTCATTCGGCGCATAGGCAGCACAATATCTTTTCCGAGCACCGTTTTAAACACCGAAGCGAACAACGTCTCCAGGAGAGATTCAATCTCGACTTCATCCACGAAGCTCATTTCCATGTCCACTTGGGTGAACTCTGGCTGTCGATCCGCTCTGAGGTCTTCGTCCCGAAAACAGCGCGCTACCTGAAAATACCGGTCTACACCACCTACCATGAGGAGCTGCTTATAGATCTGCGGACTCTGCGGCAAGGCGTAAAAGCTGCCTTTGAAGACGCGGCTCGGAACCAGATAGTCCCTGGCACCCTCTGGCGTACTCTTGGTCAGCACCGGTGTCTCGACTTCAAGAAAGCGTTGTCCCATTAAAAATTCCCGCACCGCCTGGGTCATTTTCTGACGCATTTTCAAATTATGTAAAAGGTCAGGCCGCCTAAGATCCAAATATCTGTGCTTGAGCCGCAGCTCTTCGCGGACACTGCTCTTTTCTTCAATGGCAAAAGGCGGTGTTTTGGCCTCTGACAGGATTTTGAGTTTTCTTGCTCTCAGTTCCACCGTCCCGGTTTCCAGCAGCGGATTGACCGTTTCCGGATCCCGCTTTTCAATGACACCTTCTATTGCTATGACATACTCACTCCGAATTCGTTCCGCCTTGACAAAATCCGCTTCGTCCACATTTTTTGCGTCTATGACGATCTGTGCAAGGCCTGTGTGATCTCTGAGGTCAATAAATATTACCCCGCCGAGATCGCGCCTGCGCTGCGCCCAGCCCATCATGACGGCTTTTGAGTTTATGTCCGTTTCTCTAATTTCACCACAATAATGACTGCGTTTCATGGTGCCAAGTGTCTCCGCCAAGCTGATGCCCCCTTCCAACTATCTTCAACCATCTTCAACTTGCTGCCGGTTTCTTCAAAATTCAGGTTTCTTCAAAGTTCCACCTACGCGAATTTCTACAAAATAAAAATAGCGAAGCGGGGCACCCCAAAAGATCCCCCACCCCGAATTATGTCATTTATATCCTTTATAGCACTTCCGTAAACAGATTGTGGCGGTAATCAAGATATAGCGCCTTCAGCTGCGTCATCTTGGCCATCATTTCCACCTGCAGCTCACTCGCTGCCTCATAGTCCGCCGCAGACATAGCTTGTTTGATTCTGGAAAACAACGCTCTTTTGTCGAGACTGTTTTTCATCAGTTCATTCCTCAGCGATCGAATTTTTTCCCAGTTGACAATATCGAGATCCGTGACTTCCTCAATGTCATGCAGCTTGACATATTTGCGGATGAGATCTTCATTCGCCGGAATGACGCGGTTCGTCAGCTCAGAGACCCACTGACTCAGAATCGTGGCTTGGTAGGATTCGATAATCGCCGCCGGGAAAACATCCCCCCGCGTCAACACTTTCACTTTTCCATTGCTGCGTTCAAAAGCGCCGAGATTCTCCCACACTGTCCTCGGCGGAATCCCGAAGAGTTTGCTGCGTTCTTCTGCGGAGTAGTGTTCAAAGACATCCTCTTCGCTTCTGTAGGCTCTGTCTTTTTCGAGATATCCCGCCTCTTCTCCGTACGCCTTCGACATTTCTTTTTCGAGATCCGCTTCAGACAACTTCGCGTTCAGGACGTACAGCACGCCGTCAAGCATTGCCTGATAGGCCGCAGCACCTAACAAGTAGGTGTTGGACAAAGGATTTGGCGCCCTGAGCTCAAAGCGCGTCGCGAACGGATTCTCGGTATCCCGCACCAATCCAATCAGGACCGTTCTGTTCCTTGCCGGCATTTCAGGGGTGTGGCCTACGGATGCCACGGTACAGACCGGCGCTTCAAAGCCCGGCTTAAGTCGGTTGAAGGCATCGTTGGATGAGGTAACAAACGGATTGACGACCTCATAATTCTTCAAAACGCCCATCAGCGCACCCCAGCCAAAGGCATTCATATAGGATTTTTTCATGTCCTTTGGCGCAAAGAGATTAAGACGCCTTCCCGAAGTCAGCTTCACCGCGATCCCAAGGTGATGGTGCTCGCCATTGCCCGCGACGCCCTCAATAGGCTTCGCTCTGAAGGTCACCTTGAGGCCATGTCGGAAAAAGACTTCCTGAATAATTTCACGGGCGAACAATTCGTTGTCCGCAGATTGAAGGGCCTCATCATATTTCCAGTCGATTTCAAGCTGCTCCATGATGTGGGAAAATTGTCCCTCGCCGGCGAGCTGAGCCGGTATGCCCCCGACCTCTTTGTGGCCCATTTCAGCACCAAAACCCATTCTGTCAAGACTGATCAGCGCCTGCTCCATGGCAGTTCTCACCGGTCCGACCGTTCGCTTCCAGTATTGCTCTTTCAGCGTCTGGGAAGCGCTGAGTTTTTCAGTGTCCGACTTCTGATTTGGTGTTTTGACCCAAAATTCGAGCTCCGTCGCCATGGTCATAATGACTTCCGCCACCTGCTCCTCCGCCTTGATATTAAGAACTTCACGGGCATAGGCGTTCGAGTTCAGCTCGTTTTTAAGGGTTTCCTTGAAATAGTCCGTTGAGCGCTTCAAAATTGACCGTGAGCAGACCGCAATGCCGTCGTGATAGAGGTAAGCCGGAATCACCAGGGTGCCCACGGGCTTTTGTGTTTCAGGGTCACGGTGAGACACGTTGTAATCGACAATCCATTTGACGGATAAGTCCGGAATCAGATCGACTTTAGCATTGTTGATTTCCGCAATTTTGGGCAAATAGACACTGGAGCCGTCCGTCTGGGCGCCCGTCTTCAGGAAGCCTTCGACGTCTTCCAGCATCAGCTGTATCGGAATTTTCTCGTCTGTACTGTTGTTTCCAAGATCCACTGCCATCAGGGAAACAAATTTGATCTGCGGATTGCTTTCCAGCAGCTGCTTGATGGCAGCCGCATCATGCTGGTCATCGGGAATCACGTGAAGTAAGTTGTACATAAGACACCTCCAAAAGTTTTTGAGTTTCATGCCTGCAGGAACCGTACATTGTCTGCCTCGCAGGCCCTAAAAAGAAAGACTATTTTTGCCGATGGTCGCGGTTTCAGACCCTTTGTCGCAAATACGACCATCGGCCAACTCGCTTAAAATCTTTACAAATTGCTGGAGCCCATCAGATAACGGTCGACTTCTGCCGCGACCTGACGGCCTTCGCTGATCGCCCAAACCACCAGGGACTGTCCCCGGCGCATATCCCCCGCTGCGAAGATTCCTTCCACATTCGTGGCGTAGGAATCACCGGCAGTCTTGACATTAGTTCTTGGATCCCGCAAGATCCCCAGCTGATTGAGCAGTTGATCCTCAGGACCAAGGAATCCCATAGCCAGCAGCACTAAATCCGCCGGCCAAATTTTTTCACTGCCGGTCACCTCCCGGGCCACCACTCTGCCGTGATCGTCCTGAACCCATTCCACGGCGACAGTATGAACCTCTTTAACATGACCTTGGTCGTCCCCGACGAATTTTTTCGCGGTAATATTGTAACAGCGGGGGTCGGACCCGTATAACGCAATGGCTTCTTCCTGGCCATAGTCCGTCTTCAGGACTCTGGGAAACTGCGGCCAAGGATTCTCAGGCAACCGCTCAGTCGGCGGTTTTGGCATAATCTCGAGCTGATGGACACTGGTGCAGCCATGGCGAATGGACGTGCCAACGCAATCCGTACCGGTATCACCACCGCCTATGACAATGACTTTTTTACCCTCTGCGGAGATTGGCGCGCCACTGCCGTCCAGCAGATATTTGGTGTTGGCACCCAGAAACTCAATGGCAAAATGCACGCCTTTCAAAGCTCTGTTTTCCGCCATGATGTCTCGAGGCTTGGTCGCGCCGCCGCAAAGGACTATGGCATCAAATTCAGACTTAAGCTTGCCGGCAGAGTAATCTTTGCCCACTTCACAGCTTGTGACAAATTCCACCCCTTCGGCCGTCATCAGATCCACGCGCGCCTGTACTACTTTCTTGTCCAGTTTCATATTTGGGATGCCATACATCAAAAGACCGCCAACTCTGTCCGACCGTTCAAAGAGTGTCACACTGTGTCCCGCCTGGTTCAGTTGGTCTGCGGCAGCCAGACCCGCCGGTCCGGAACCCACCACAGCGACTTTATAGCCTGTCCGCTTTGACGGCGGATTGGGCCTCAGCCAGCCGGCCTCAACTGCCTTATCAGCGATCGCGCACTCAATGGTCTTAATCGCGACCGGTTCAATGGCCAGCCCGGCTGTACAAGCACCCTCACACGGTGACGGACAGACGCGGCCTGTAAATTCAGGAAAATTGTTTGTTTTTCTCAGTCGGCTCCAAGCGGCTTTCCAAAGCCCTCTGTAGATCAAATCATTCCATTCCGGCATCAGGTTGTGAAGCGGACATCCCGATACCATACCCGCCAGCATCATGCCGGTATGACAGAATGGCACGCCGCAGTCCATACACCTTGATCCCTGTCGTTTCAATTCCTCTTCCGGCAAATGGAGGTGAAACTCCCCCCAGTCCTTGATGCGCTCCAGCGGCTCCCGGTCTGCGGGAAGCTGACGCGCGCAGTCTATAAATCCAGTCGGCTTGCCCATGCTCATCCTCCTCTAGTGTTTGCCATTTGTCGCGTGACTGTCCCTGTTCTGCTCAAAGGCTGCCATGATTGCTTCTTCACCGGTGTGACCATCGTCAACAGCGTTCTTGATGGCCTCCTGCATCCGCTTATAATCCACCGGGATGACTTTAACGATTTGCCCAAGAGTATCAGCCCAATCTCGGATTGCACGCTGCCCAACCCGGCTTCCGGTATAAGCAACATGCTTTTCAATCATATTTCTCACATCGCGAATTTCCTCTTCGGATTCAAGGCGTTCCAGCAGTACCATGTCCTGATTCACGCAGCTTATAAACGCGCCATCCCGATCCCATACATACGCAATACCGCCGGACATGCCTGCAGCGAAATTTCGACCGGTTTTTCCAAGTACGACGACCCTTCCGCCCGTCATGTATTCACAGCCGTGGTCACCAACGCCTTCGACCACCGCCTTGACGCCGGAATTTCGCACACAGAACCGTTCGCCCGCTATCCCGCTGATGTACGCTTCCCCGGCCGTACCGCCATATAAATTGACATTTCCGGTAATAATATTTTTCTCCGCTTCAAACACGGACTTCGAAGGCGGATACACAATGAGTTTGCCTCCGGACAGTCCCTTGCCAAAATAATCGTTCGCGTCACCCTCCAGCATGAGCATCATACCTTTCGGTACAAAAGCACCGAAGCTTTGACCGGCAGAACCTTCGAACTTCAGGACTATGGTATCCTCTTTCAGCCCGCCCTCGCCGTATCTGCGGGTGACTTCGCTTCCGAGCATGGTGCCGACGACACGGTCTGTGTTCTTGACCTTCAGTTTAGCCTCGACACTTTCGCCCCGTTCCAGGGCCCGCCGACTCATTGGAATGAGTTCACGGGCGTCCAGTGACTTTTCTAGACCGTGATCTTGCTTTCTGGTGCAGTAACGGTCCACAGAGTCAGGCACATCCGGCTTATAAAGAAGCGGCTGCAGATCTATTTGCTTTGATTTCCAGTGTTTTACAGCCTCATTGACTTCCAGCAGATCTGTGCGTCCCACCATTTCATTTATGGTTTTAAAGCCCAGCTCCGCCATATACTCGCGCATCTCTTGAGCGATAAAGCGCATAAAGTTGACCACATATTCCGGCTTACCCGAAAATTTCTTTCTCAGCTCCGGATTCTGTGTCGCGACCCCCGTTGGACAGGTATCCAGGTTGCAGACCCGCATCATGACACAGCCCACAACCACCAGCGGACCTGTGGCAAAGGTGTATTCTTCCGCACCCAGCAGTGCCGCAATGACGACGTCGCGACCGGTAAGGAGCTTTCCGTCGGTTTCGACGACGATTCGGTCCCGAAGGCGGTTCAGCAGCAGTGTCTGGTGGGCTTCCGCGACGCCCAGCTCCCACGGCAGTCCCGCATGACGAATGCTGGTTTTTGGCGACGCACCCGTGCCGCCATCATAACCCGAGATGACGACGACATCCGCGTGGCCTTTGGCAACACCCGCCGCAATAGTGCCAACGCCGACCTCCGAGACCAGTTTGACATTGATTCTGGCTTTCGGATTGGCGTTCTTTAAATCGTGGATCAATTCAGCCAAATCTTCTATGGAATAGATATCATGATGCGGTGGCGGCGAAATCAACCCCACACCCGCAGTTGTTCGGCGCGCCTTAGCAATCCAAGGAAAGACCTTTCCGCCCGGCAGCTGTCCGCCTTCACCCGGCTTTGCGCCCTGAGCCATTTTAATCTGCAGCTCATCTGCGTTGACCAGATAATGGCTGTTGACGCCAAATCGTCCCGATGCCACCTGTTTGGTTGCGCTGCGCTTCAAGTCACCGTTGGCTTCTTTCACGAAACGCGCCGGATCCTCTCCGCCTTCGCCGGTGTTGCTTTTCCCGCCGATTCGGTTCATTGCTATGGCCAAAGTCTCATGGGCTTCCTGACTGATAGAGCCAAAGGACATCGCACCTGTTTTGAATCTTTTAAGGATGGACTCCACCGACTCCACTTCCTCAAGAGGAATTGGCGCAGCAGCTTTGAATTTCAAGAGTCCCCGTATAGTTTTAAGTTTCTGCGTCTGATCATCCGTAGCTTTTGTAAACTGTTGAAACATCCTGTAGTCGCCCAGACGGCAGGCGGATTGCAGGGTTGTGATAGACTGCGGATTGTAGAGATGCTCTTCCCCGCCCGAACGCCACTGACTGACCGAACCGCTGTCCAGTGTCAGATCGCGCCCCGGCTGATCATTGAACGCTCTCCAATGACGCATTTCCACTTCCTTCGCGATCTCCTCAAGACCTATGCCGCCAATCCTGGAAGGTGTCCCTGTAAAATAGCGGTCCACCACTTCCTGATTGATGCCGACACATTCGAAGATCTGCGCACCACGGTAACCCTGTATGGTTGATATGCCCATCTTGGACAAAATTTTGACGACACCCTTTGTGATTCCCTTGTTGAAATTATTGACGGCCTCACCATGGGTGATTCCTTCAAGCAGGCCTTCCTGAAGCATGTCCTCCAGGGTTTCATAGACAAAATAAGGGTTCACCGCGCTGACGCCATAGCCAAGCAGCGCCGCGAAGTGGTGCACTTCTCGCGGCTCCGCAGATTCGAGCAGGAGCGTCGACTTGAGGCGTGTGCCAGACTTTATCAAGTGATGGTGCAGACACGACACCGCGAGGAGCGCTGGAATTGGCGCCTTGGATTTGCTGACCTCCCGGTCGGATAAAATCAGGACATTGGCACCTGTCGCTATGGCGCGGTCCGCCGCCACACAAAGCCCATCCAGCGCGAGTTTGAGACCGAGGCTGCCTTCGTTGATGCCGAAGACAATAGGGAGGGTCACTGATTTGAAGCCATCCCGGCGGATGTGCCTGAGCTTCGCCAGCTCCGCGTTGGTGATCACAGGCATGGCCACCTTGATTTGACGGCAGCTGTCCGGTGTCGGCTTAAGCAGGTTCTTTTCCGGGCCTATGGTCGTGCTGATCGCCGTCACCAATTCCTCGCGAATGGAGTCAATTGGCGGATTTGTGACCTGGGCGAACAGTTGTTTAAAGTAGTTGTACAGCAGCTGCGGCTGATCCGAGAGCACCGCAAGAGGCGCGTCGTAACCCATGGAACTCACCGGATCGTCCGCAGCTTTAGCCAGCGGTTCGATAGTTTTCATCAGTTCCTCATAGGTATAACCAAAAGCGTGCTGACGCTGAAGGAGGGTCTCAAAATTCGTACCGGGCACTTCAGCTGCGTCCTCTAAATCCTCGAGCTGCATCATATGAGTCTTGAGCCATTCTTGATAAGGAAATTGCGCTGCCATCTCGGTCTTCAAATCTTCGTCGCTGATAATTTTACCTTCCTGTGTGTCCACCAACAGCATGCGCCCAGGGCGAATTCTGTCTTTCAAAATGATGTCTTCGGTTGCCAGTTCAATGACGCCCACTTCAGAGGACATCACGATCAGGCCATCCTTAGTCACATAGTAACGCGCCGGTCTGAGACCATTGCGGTCGAGCGAAGCCCCAATATACCTGCCATCTGAAAAGACAATCGCCGCAGGCCCATCCCAGGGTTCCATCATAAAACTGTGATACTGGTAGAACGCCTTCTTCTCAGGGCTCATGGCTTCATTCTTTTCCCAAGGCTCCGGCACCATCATCATCATAGCGTGAGGCATAGACCGGCCTGTCAGCGTCAGAAATTCCAGGCAATTGTCAAACATGGCAGAGTCCGTGCCATTCATGTCCACGACCGGCATAACTTTGGCCAAATCCTCTCCGAACAATTCCGTTTCACACATGGCTTGTCTTGCGAACATCCAGTTGACATTGCCGCGCACGGTATTGATTTCACCGTTGTGAATCATGTAGCGGTTCGGGTGCGCGCGTTCCCAGGACGGGAAGGTATTGGTGCTGTACCGGGAGTGAACCAGCGCGAGAGCGGTTTCCATGACAGGGTCTTTTAGCTCGAGAAAATACTTGTCGACCTGGAACGGCGTCAGCATCCCTTTGTAGACTATAGTCCTGGAGGATAAACTCGAAAAGTAGAAGCTGTCGACCCCCGGCATGCCGGAATGACGAATGGCGTTCTCTGCGCGTTTACGAATGACGTAAAGTTTGCGCTCAACTGCCTTGTCGTCACCTTCTGCCAGCTTCGTTTTTGTGAGCTCATCCGCTTCTATGAAAACTTGTCTGATGAAGGGTTCGACCGCTTTGGCGCCATTGCCTAGGAGAGTATTGTCCGTTGGAACTGTCCTCCAGCCCAGAAGCGACAGTCCTTCTTCCGCAACAATTCGCTCCAGGACGCGCTCGCAGGCCAGACGGCGTTCACGGTCCCGCGGGAGGAAAAGCATGCCCACACCATAATGGCCTTCGGCCGGCAGTGCAATGTTCATTGCCGAGCATTCCTGCGCCATAAACGCATGGGGAATTTGCATCAGGATGCCAGCGCCGTCGCCGGTGTTCTGCTCAGCACCCTGGCCGCCGCGGTGATCGAGGTTGACCAGCGCTGTCAACGCCTGTCGGATGATGTCGTTGGATTTGTCCCCATTGATGTTGGCAATAAACCCTATACCACAGGCATCATGCTCAAACCGCGGGTCATAGAGACCCTGTTTGGAGGGTAAACCGTTGATCAGCATTTCACTCATTTCATTCTCTCCTTTCCAAGATCCCTTTTATGGTTTGAGCGATAGTTCGGTTCGAATGTTTACATAATGACACAACAGGTGATTATTCTTTCAGTTTGCATCAAATTCTGTACATTCTTTATTGCATTTTTTTGTTGGATTGTAAGTAATCATTACCAGAATACTATTTTTAAATATCGAACAACTGTGCATATTTAAAAATAACTTGTCGCTATTCTATACCAGGTCTTTACGTTATGCAATAGTCCTCAAACAACTATTTTTGGTATTATTGTATACAATTGTTTTAGAAAATCATGTTTTTAAATACGTTCAATTGTGTATATTTCACAAATTAAGTCATCGAGTCAATTATTTCAGCCAATTTATATAACGCAAACGATTATGACAATAATTCACATTTTGTATTTTTATACACTTGCCCAACTTTAAACCCAGCCCCATCCCGCTGATCTTTCACGTGAGTTTATAAAATTGTCCGAATTGAGTTCCAGCAAGTTATCGTAAGCATTCCGTCATATTCTTTGATAAGAGTAATCCAGATCAAAAAAAATTGGGGAAAGGCACAAATTTTACTCTGTGTCTTTCCCCAATTCATTTTTTTCGCCGAAGTCCTCCGGCGGACGTTCATTTTATAATAAAATTCAATTCCGTTCATTTAAAAACACTTGAGCATTTTTAACAGTAGATTGACCCCATTAATCCAAATAGACGAACGATAAATACAATAATCGCCTTTGATGTTCAGGTAGTTTTTTTGAACCATTGTCAAATATTTTTACTTCTCGGGTCCTAAAACACACCTATTATTTCGGCCGGTCATCTTCCAGCAGTTTAAACATGCTATTTTGATTTAGCCGCGAGCCACTCTGCCGCACAGTTCGCATAAATGGCAGCCCCTGTCGCAAAAACAGATTCATCCAGCACCATGTTCGGATTATGCATTGGGAACGCACCAGGTTTTCCTGCACCGAGCATAAGGAAGAGGCCGGGCACAAGATCGCTGACGTAGCTGAAGTCCTCAGAGCCAGGGAGTGGTTTCGCGACTTCGACAACCTTTTCTGAGCCCGCCGCTTCTTGAACGAAAGGCAATAAAACGTTACACAGGTCAGCGTTGTTGTAAGTTGAAGGTGTAGCGAACTTCACCATGTCATACTCTCCACGCCACGCCTTTACATAATGGTCGATCATCTCCGGTACTCTTTGCAACATATGCGTCCTGGCCTCTCTATTGTAGGACCTGATGCCGACCTGCAGCTCAGCGGTGTCCGGAATGATATTTGCTGCGGAGCCGCCAGCGGCCTTGCCCGCCGTCACTATGACGGTTTCCTGAGGATCAACTTCACGACCCGGGAGCAGATTCAGCGCCGTATACAGCTGTGTCATAATCATGTTCGGGTCCACAGCTTTATGCGGCATGGAGCTGTGGCCGCCTTTGCCTTTGATTTTCAGCATGTAGGTATCCATGGCAGCCGAGGCAATCCCTTTGACATACCGCACCTGACCCGCCTCAATGTCCGACATGACGTGTATGGCGAGCGCCGCGTCGACTTTTGGATTTTCCATGAGTCCGGCATCAATCATCAGCTTTGACCCATACCCAAGCTCCTCGCCCGGTTGAAACATAAGTTTTACAGTGCCCTTCAATTCGGATTCCATGGATTTGAGGATCCTGGCCGCTCCGAGGAGCATGGCGGCATGGCTGTCGTGGCCGCAAGTGTGCGCAAAATTGTTTTGGGAAGCGAAGGATAGTCCCGAGGTTTCCTTCATAGGCAGCGCGTCCATGTCACTTCTAAGCAGAATGCAGGGCTCGCCCTGTCCAATTGTCGCCGTAATCCCGGTGCAATAAGCCATATCCGGAAAACCTGCTGAATGAAATTTTTCACGGATTTCCTGCGCCACCGGTCCGCCGCAATCCTTAGGTTCGATCCCAATTTCTCTCAACTGTTTTTTAATGTATGCCGCTGTTGCAGGGAGATCGAAACCAATCTCAGGGATTTGATGCAGCGCATGTCTGTTTTCAATAATCTTGCTCTCGACTGCCTTGGCAGCTTCCATAATACCTTTCATGATGCAGGCCTCCTGATCCATATTAGCACTTATGTTTTATTCATCCCCAAAGTCCGGGATTCATAACAACACTCTCATCACTTTGTTTTAAAGCAATAAATGTGCCACACGACAACGAAAACAGCAACTTATAAAATAATATTCTAGCGGTTGCAAATACTGCATTATGAAATTATTGCCACAAAACAAAGAGAAACGTGGTGTCAGACACCCTCTTCCAACTCTCTCAAATGTCAAATCATTTTTACAAGGTCATGATTTTTTTACTTCCATCCGACTTTGATTGATCCTACTTACAACAAAAGCCAAGGCAAGGAAACGGCGCGCTGCGCCGTTTCCTTGCCTTGGCTCAATAATCCACTCATTATACCAGTTTCAGCTCACCGATTGCAGCTTCAACGGCCTTGACGACTGCTTCGCTACGAACGAGTGCTTCACCTTTGCGAAGATCAATGTACATCTCGCGGTCTTCCACCCATTTAGGCACTGACGCACGTACGACTTCGAAGGCAGCAGCTGTACCCTTTCCAAGCTTGCTTGGATCCTTGAATTCAATGCCTTGCGCTGCAGCAAGGAGCTCGACTGCAAGGACATGGATTGTATTGGTCAAAATGTCTCTGGCTTTTCTGGCTGCGATTGTACCCATACTGACATGGTCTTCCTGATTAGCAGAAGAAGGAATGGAGTCCACGCTTGCAGGATGTGCCAGAACTTTATTTTCAGAGACCAGCGCCGCCGCGCTGTACTGTGCGATCATGAAGCCCGAATGCAGGCCGCCGTTTGGCGTGAGGAATGCCGGAAGTCCGCTGAGCTGCGGATTGACAAGTCTCTCGATTCTGCGCTCGCTGGAGTTGGCCATTTCTGCGATACAGATGCCGAGGAAGTCAAACGCCATTGCGACAGGCTGACCATGGAAGTTTCCGCCTGAAATAGCCGCGTCGTCATCCGGGAAGATGATTGGGTTATCCGTCACAGAGTTGATCTCAATCTCAACTCTTTCTTTGACAAACTTAAGTGCATCCTTGCTCGCACCATGAATCTGCGGTACGCAGCGCAGCGCATAAGCATCCTGCACGCGGATTTCGCCCTGACGCGTCGTCAGCCCGCTGCCACCCAAGAGTCTCAGCAGGTTCGCAGCTGTGTCCATTTGGCCCTGATGCGGTCTGACGGCGTGGAGCCGCGGATCAAACGCGTCTGTGACTGCATTCAGCGCTTCCATGGTCATTGAAGCGGTGATATCCGCCAGTTTGAATGCGTTCATGGCATCATAAACCGTGATGCAGCCCACTGCTGTCATGACCTGAGTCCCGTTGATCAGCGCAAGCCCTTCTTTGGAAGTCAGCTCGACGACCGGGATGCCGGCACGCGACATAGCTTCAGCACCGGAAAGCTGTTCGCCTTTATAGAGCGCTTCGCCCAGACCAAGCATAACCAGAACCATGTGAGATAGCGGCGCCAAATCCCCGCTGGCACCAAGGGAGCCTTTTTCAGGCACTAATGGCGTAACCCCTTTGTTGATCATCTCAACCAGCGTCATCACCGTGGAAAGGCGAATGCCGGAAAATCCTTTTGAAAGTGCATTGACACGCAGCAGCATGATGGCTCTTGAGATTTCTTCGCTTAAAAACGGTCCCACGCCGCATGCGTGGCTGATGATCAGATTGCGCTGAAGCTCTTTGGTCTCTTCCTTGGAGATTGGCACATCAGAAAACTTGCCAAAACCTGTTGTGATGCCGTACACATTGCGCTTCTCTTCGACGAAACGGTCGACGATTTCCCTGGAACGCGTGATCGCCGCTTGAGCAGATTCAACGATTTCGACTTCGTAGCCATAACGCGCTACCTGAACAACTTGGCTGATCGTCAATTGATTGCCGTCAATTCTGATTTTGGACATGTAATTCTCTCCTTTGGTCTGGACGGATTCATTTTATTTTGTGAGTAACATAGCGCAATAAATTTCAAAATGCTTCTGTTTGACGCCTTTATTATTTACCCAAAGTATAGGTACAAAGCGTCAAGAATACGTCAAATTTCCTGAGAGAGTTTAAAATTATTTGCCTGTCGTGAAGGTAAAGCTTGGAAATAAAACAACCATCGGCAAAAAAAACTAAAAACTATGCCGATGGTCGCAATTGTCAAGCCCTATTTAAATGTGTCTGGTTGTTGAAATCAAAGACTTCCATTAATCCCAGTTGAGAACGACTTTGCCGGTTTGACCGGTTGCCGCCAACTCAAAGGCCTTTTCGAACTCAGTATAATGGAACTGGTGCGTGATGATTGGCGACAGGTCGAGGCCGGATTGGAGGAGCGCCGTCATTTTGTACCAAGTCTCGTACATCTCGCGGCCATAGATCCCTTTGATGGTGAGACCATTGAAAACGATGGTATTCCAGTCAACAGCCGTGCCCGGCTGCTGAATTCCCAGCATCGCAATCTTTCCGCCGTGGCACATATTTTTTATCATGCTGTTCAGGGCAGCGGCGTTGCCGGACATCTCGAGTCCAACGTCAAAGCCTTCCTTCATTTTCAGCTCTTTCATGACATCTTCAATTTTGGTTTCCATGATATTGACAGCACGCGTCGCACCCATTTTTCTGGCGAGCTCCAAACGATACTCGTTGACATCAGTAATAACCACATTGCGGGCGCCGGCGTGCTTCGCAACAGCCACAGCCATAATGCCGATAGGGCCCGCACCGGTAACCAGGACATCTTCGCCCAGAAGGTCAAAGCTAAGCGCTGTGTGAACTGCGTTTCCAAAGGGATCAAAGCTGGAAAGGATCTCGAGGGGGATTTCAGGATCGCAGTGCCAAACATTCGTAACAGGGATAGAAAGATACTCAGCAAAGGCGCCAGGGCGGTTTACACCAACACCACTGGTGTTCATGCACAGGTGACGTCTGCCCGCAAGGCAGTTGCGGCAGCGTCCGCAGACCAGATGGCCTTCTCCGGAAACAAGCTCACCAATATAAACGTCGTGAACGTTTTCACCGAAACCCACGACTTCGCCAACAAATTCATGACCAATGTGCATTGGGACCGGAATTGTCTTTTGGGACCAGTCATCCCATTGATAGATATGGATGTCCGTACCACAAATTGAGGTCTTCTTGATTTTGATCAGAACGTCATTTTTGCCGACTTCCGGCATTTCGACATCATCCAGCCAAAGGCCGGGTTTGGCATACTTTTTAACTAAAGCTTTCATAATTTTCAATCCCCTTTGATTAATTTCTGCTCTAATTTTATCGTATCCTGCGGTTTAATACAATTCAGCATTCTATATCAATTACATAATATTTTCAAGACAAAAAAAGAGGCTGGCAAGTTGGCTTTTTTAACCAATTTCCCAGCCTTCCTTCGATTGGGGAATCGAAAAGGACGCTTTTGATATTTGAATAACTAAGAGAATGACAATTGTGCCACCAAGCGGAATCGTGTATCATTTTAAACTTGTTCAAAGATTACCATCCGAATCTGTTTTTGTCAATCCAAAAACGTATATAGAATGTATACTTTAATAGTTCCAGGTCAAATATAACCCTTCTCCTGAAAGCTAAAAACGGTATGATTACTCACTCTTTTTAAAGTACAAAACAATAATTTTAAATTATCCGACTTTTTTCCCCAGCAAAATGTAATGTTTTTTTTTTACATTATTGTCTAATATTATTTTGTAAATATTGTTTACAGAAAAATGACAACGAATCCATATACGAAATTACATCATCTGCTATAATGTAAGTATGTGAAAAATAAAACGCAATATCGCACCACTGTGACTAGTTTATATCATAGGGATTTGCGTGGCTTTTCACAAAAAAATCAAGGGGGACAGTATGATTAAACACAAAAAACTCATCGCACTCACCATGGCTGCGGCAGTTTCCTTCTCAATGCTTCCTGCTGTGACGTCTACAGGCTCTTATGCCACTGACGGCAACACAGGCGCATCGAACTGGACACCTGCTCCGGCACCGGCACCAGCACCTGCTCCAAAGCCGACTCCAGCTCCGGCTCCAAAACCAGCTGCGCCGGCACCATCCACTTCAGCACCTGTCACTTCAGCTCCCGCTAATGGCACGAGCATCCTGAGACTCCTCGTGGAAGGTTCTTTCGGCGAAGATGTCAAGCTTCTTCAGACTCTGCTCAACAAGTTCAGCTACAATCTTTCAGTTGACGGCTTCTTCGGAAAACTGACAGCAGCAGCAGTCAGAACTTTCCAAGGTTCTAATGGCCTTGCAGCAGATGGCATTGTTGGACCTAAAACGCTTGCTAAGCTTGCGCCTGTTGCCACAGGAACAACACCTTCTGAAGAGAAGACTGTCGGACCTGCTGTTGACACCGTCGCAACTGCTTCCATTGCAGACAACAACGCAGATTTTGAAAAAGCAATCGGCAAAGATGGCTTTTGGCTCGCCGCTGCGCTCAAAGACCTGACGTTTACTGCACCGCTTGTCCTCGACGGCAATTTCGTCAATGACGACGGCAAAGAAGCGAGAAAAATCGCACTTTACACTCAAGACGCGAATCGCAATGTCATAGACAACTTTACATTGAAAGCGCCAAAGCTTACAATTCAAAGCCCAAGCGCCCGCATTCAAAACGGCTCTTTTGTTGGTGATGTTTATGTCAATGCAGCCAAGGCAGAAATCAGAGGCACTAAGATCGTGGGCAACATTTACGTCTCTGAAGCTGGTTTCAAGTTGACGAATGCTAAAGTCGAGGGCAACGTCTACTACACAACTCAAGCTGCAAAAGACGGCGCTGCGATCGACGCTAAGAGCACGGTTTCCGGCCAGGTCATCCTCATTCAGCCTGACGTCGTTACTACTGCTTCCCTAGTTGACAACGCTGATGCTATGATCGCAGGCCTCAAGTCTGACGGCAAGTGGATCGTCGCAGCACTCCGCGACATCAAGACTGATAAAGAAGTTGTCATCAACGGCACCTTCACTGACGGCAAGAAAGACGCTGCCGGCAACGATGTCATTCGCAGAAAGCTCGCCTTCTACAGCCAGGATGAAAAGCGCAACATTACGCGCGTCTTCACCCTGACAGCGCCTAAAGTTTGGGTCAACAGCCCGAACACTGTCTTCCAGGGCGGCATCTTCAACGGTGACGTTTATGTCAACGCTAAAGGTTTCAACCTCGTGAAGCAAACTGTCAACGGCAACATCTACTTCATGACTCAAGAAGCCAAAGACACATTCAAAACTGACGCTGTCAGCAAAGTCAACGGCGAAAAAGTCCTGATTCAAGTTGACGCTGTCACAAACGCTTCCCTCGTAGACAACGTTGCTGACCTTGAAAAAGGTATTGGCACAGAAGGTAAGTGGATCGTTTCTCTTTCCAGAGACCTCGCAGTCAATAAAGAGCTGGTCATGGACGGCGAATTCAAAAACACCAAAACGCCTCCTGCCGTCGCCAGAAAGCTTGCGCTTTATAGCCAGGACGCGGATCACAACATCACCAGAAACTTCACACTGATGGCTCAACGCATCACAGTGAAGAGCCCGAATGCACGCATTCAGGGCGGTATCTTCGACGGTAATGTCTATGTTGAAGGCACAAACTTCCAGTTGGTCAACACAACAGTAGACGGCAACGTCTATGTCAGCACCCCTAACTTCAAGATGACAAATTCCAAGATCATTGGAAACCTTGTCTTCATGAACGCAGAAGCTGCGGTTGGCTTCACAAAGGATGAGAAGAGCACTGTCACAGGTTCAACTTCAACAGTTGGTCAGTAATTAGCTATCAAGTTTAAAGTAATGGCCCTGCAGGACTCAATCCAGCAGGGCCATTTTTTAGCGTATTGACATAGCCTCAAAAAACCATTATATTTTATACAATCTTTAAAAGTCCTCCAACCCATTCCAATAACACTAATTCAAAAGATTTGAGGTTATAAAATGACAACATCTGACTTGCTCAGCAAATTTTCCACCGCAGAACTGGCTGATGCCATGCGCGGCGAAAACGTCATGGACGCGGAAATCCGCCCGATCCATTTCAACATGAAAATGGCCGGTCCTGCATTCACCATCCATCTGCCCTTCGAAAATGGAAAAAAGACCATGGATGAAATTCTGAACGCGCCAGAAGGCAGCGTCATTGTCATATCGACAAGCAACAGCAAACGCCGTGCTGTCTGGGGCGACGTTCGTACGACCATGGCACTGCAGCGAGGTGTCAGCGGCGTCGTTGTGGACGGACCGATCCGAGATGTCAACCGAATCACCGCAATGGGTCTTCCCGTCTTCTACAGATATATCTCCCCCGCCTCTTATTTCGACAGCGAGCTGGGAGAAACTCAGGTTCCCGTCAGTTGCGGCGGCCTCAACGTTCATCCCGGAGACATTGTGGTCGGAGACGAAAACGGTGTCGTCGTCATCCCCGCCGAGCATTTTCAGACCGTCTATGCCGCTGCTGAACGCAAATGGCAGGCAGATCATGACCTAAAAAGAAAATCATATCCTCCCCAAAATAGAAGCAACTAAAAAGGAAGTTGGCGCCATCAAACGATGCTCCAACTTCCTTTTAATTTATTTTTTCCAAAGCTCTACCAACTGCCGCCAACTGCATAGTTTCTCTGAACGCCTTCATAAAACTTGCACAGCAGAGCACGGGTATAACCGCGCGGCGCGTCTGAGGATACAATCACAAAACCTTTGGCATAGTAGAATCGGATCAACGACAACAAACTTGCTGCCGTATGAAGGCTCAAACACTCATACCCATTGTGCAGCATAAAATGGTCTACAGCTTCCATCAGATGATCGCCAATGTTTTGACCTTTATAGGCGTCGAGAACGCCAAAACGGCTGAAATATACGGTGCCATCCGACATTACTTCAAGTCTGACGCTGCCGGCTACCACACCGTCACAGTCCGCGACATAGACCAATTTTTCATCCAATTGCCTTTCGATGTCAGCACATGATTCCTCAAGGGCCTGCACCGCTCCCGGGGTCGTGATTCCAACCTTCATGGCGTAGAAGGAAAAGGCTTCCTGCATGATTTGACGAATCGCAGGCACATCTTCTTTTGTCGCTAGTCTTACTAAAACAGTTTTCACAGCCATAAGGCACCTCCCGGGAAAGATTTAGTATTCAGAAAATACAGGTTATACATTTCATATGCATAATGATACACGAAACCCAAAATCATTTCAAGTGAAAAAAGCAATATTCATAAACAAATTTGCATAAAAAACAAGCCTACCGTTTGTGATCTCACCACATCCAGCAGGCTTGACTTATCTTTGCCTTATTCCCTAATGCGCTTCAAACAGTGCGCTGTAATACTTATTCGTAGGGTATTCCATTCTCATCACACCATTTTACAGCAAATGCCTTTACCCTCTCACTCCTGTAAGCATACCAGTCCTGTTCAATGTTAAAATGTAATACCATATCTTTAAACCTTCTAAAAGGCCCTTTTCCTTCGAGTACTTCATAGAGTTTTTCTCTGATGGAAGAAGATTTGACTGTTGTACAAAAATCGGACATAATCTCGTAAGCTTCGTGCGAGGACATCTTGGGCAGCAATTTATACCGATCACTATTCAAATAGATCTTTAGGGCTGTTTCTATAGCCTCTTTTTCCCACTCCGAATAAGAAGAGTAGTCTTCCCCCTCTTCTGCACCAACGGCGAGTCGCATTTCTTCATCACTCACCATGATTAGCTCGCCGGTTTCCAGATCCAAATACATGTCGAGTTCATCAAAGCTCATCTCGAGTTCACTGGCCAGTGCGTCAATATCGACCTTCATTTTGCACACTTCCCCCTCAAATCTACTTGTATTTTATGAAATAGAATTGCATTCAATCTATTCCACTTTCTCCGCACTTGAATCTATAAAGTGTACTTGTCCTCGTTAAAACTCGAATGTTCATATTTGTACTGAAGCAGCATTGCCACAATTTCCGCATGCTTGCCGGTATTGGCCATCTCGATCATCTGATCGACGTTGTCCTTATGAACCACCCCATGTTCGATCAGATGAAGCATCGCTTGTGCATCATGACGTTTCATGAAATGCCAGACACATTTCTTCAGGTTATTTCGAAGATAGAGATGATAGATTTCATAGTTTTGGGCAGTCAGCCCCACCGAATGGACCATACGTTTAAGTGCAAGCTCAACTTTTTCGTCCATAGTGTCGACCACTTCAAAAAGACGTATATATGCGCTGTACTGAACGCGGATTTCTGCTTCATCCGATTCAAAACACGCGCCAAGCTCTGCGGTTTTGGAAAGCGGGATCTTGCTCCAGACAGACACAAAAGGAAACAGCACGCGCTCAGGATCCTCAGCGTGACGTTGGATCACTTTGTGTAAATCCTCTCCGTTAAAGGCCTGATGACCGAGATGCAGCTTGAGCTCCGGACACTTTTTGAAGGTGTCTTCCTTTACCTGAGCCAAATGATTATGAAAACTCACCACTTTGAGATGCCTGCAGTTTTCAAAAGCGAAATCTCCAATAAGCTCGACGCTTTCAGGGACCTCCACCTTCTCAAGGCTGACACAGTCTCCAAAAGCCCTGTCTGAAACCTGTCTCACGCCATCCGGAATGTGATATTCAGCCGCATCAGCCGCCACAGGATACCTGATCAACAAACTCTCAGACCGATTCATCAAAACGCCGTCCACAGATGTGTAAAAGACATTGTCCTTTGATACCTCAATGCGCTTTAAGGCGGTGCATAAATGAAATGCATTGGCGCCAATACGTTTGACTCCAGCCGGAATCTCCACGGACCGAAGGCCGACACAGCCTTTAAACGCCCATTCGCCTATTTCCTCCAAACTTTCCGGTAATTCCAGCGCGTCAAGGGACACACATCCGGAAAATGACCATTCTCCAATTTGTGTAATTCCATCGGTCAGCTCCAGCCTTGTAAGAGACTTGCAGCCGCTCAGCATGTGATCTGAAATCCGTCGAATGCCTTTTGGAAGCACCAGTCCGTCGAGGCTTTCGCAGTCTGAAAAAGACCATCGGCCAATGCTTTTAACGCTTTCAGGAATCTCGACACGCTTCAGTTTTAGACACATTTTGAAAGCGCAATGGCTGATTTCCTCCAGCCCTTCAGGCAATGCAATGCTTTGAAGGTGAATGCAGCCCCAGAACGCGTTCTCCCCGAGGTGCTTCAGGCTGGCAGGCAGATGAATGGACGAGAGATTGTAACACGCATAAAAAGCATTATTGCCTATGTTCTCCAGTCCTTCCGGCAAATGAATGCTCCCAAGCCGTTCACAGCGGTCAAAAGCCCAACTTCCAAGCTCGATCACACTCTTTGGGAGCTCGACGCTGTAAAGATCTTTGTTGTTGGCGAAGGCATACTCCCCAATCACGCGGACGCCCTCAGGCACTGCGACGTGAGGATCGTGCCCCTTGTAACGGATCAGCAGGCCCTGCTCCTGATCCACATGAAATCCCGCTGTATCCATAGGGTGCCTCCTTCGAACCGTGTTTCAACTTGAGCGTGTTCTTATTTCTCCAGCGAGTGCAGTGCAGTACCAAGAGCTTCAATTTTTTGAACAATCTCCTGTTGGCGCTCATAGAACAGAAGCTCCTTGTTGTGCTTGAAATAAGCGTCGCAGCCGAACTGTCCAATAAACCCGGCGCTGTGACAGTTGGCGGTGAGCTCTGTCACCAGAATCAAAATTTCGTTGCCCGAACCATAAGCCTCGTCTACAAACGCGAACATATGGTTAAGGTTTTTTTGAACACCTGAGACACGGGATTTTAGTTTAGTCACGTCCCGGTCGAAATGAGTCCTAAGAATCGCAAATTCCTCAACCGGGCTGTTGGCGGCTTCCTGGGCCAAGTTAGATTTATAGCCTTCCAGGGCTTGAATGATCCTGAGATGGATCGCCTTCCGGTCCTGAGACACCGCACCGGTCATCTTTTCCTTATACATAGCTTGCTGCTGGCCTTGAATTGCGGCCTCAAGGAGATCTATTGCAGACGGTGCTGCAGACTGCGCCATCCCGTCACCTGACACAGGGGATGACGCGTTGCCTCCCAAAAGCCTTGACTTCACGTCTTTGAGAAGCATGGCCAACTCAGAGATCACTCTATCCATTTCAGCCGCATCCCGCATTTCAGCAGTCACAGCGTCAAGAAGCAGTCCCAGAAGTGACAGGCGCTCGTCAAACCGCGCCGCAGACGCACGCTCCAGCAGCGTCTCAGAAGCATTTCCCTCTAAGATTTCACGAATCTGGTAGTCAGATTTATATTTATTGTAGAGATCGTAATACACCGAAAAGTCCTTGGCGATTTTGTCATTTTGGAGGTACTGGATAATCAAGTGCTCATCTACCAGAATACCGGCACCCTCGTAGAGCTGGATCATTTTTGACAGGTCTTCCCAGCCCCTGGCGGTAACGAAGGCTTTGCCGTCAATGGTGGTTTCCACCGAATAGAAATGATGGTTCTTCAGTTCAAGATAGGACAGGATCGCGCCGTGGACCTGCTGCTGGTAAGCGTATTCCTTCCAGACTTTGAGGTTGGGTTCCACGTCAATTTTCTTGATGCGGTCCATGGTGACAATGTCAAATTCCCGGACGGATTTGTTATATTCAGGCGGATTGCCTGCGGTGACAATAATCCAGCCATCAGGTACTTTATGGCGTCCGAAAATTTTAAACTGAAGGAATTGAAGCATGGCCGGGGCCAGCGTCTCGGAAACGCAGTTAAGCTCATCCAGGAACAGGATCCCTTCGTGAACCCCGGAAGCTTCCATAGTATCGTAAATGCTGGCAATAATTTCGCTCATGGTATATTCCGAAACGTCATATTCCTTGCCCCCATAGGTCTTTCGGGCAATAAACGGCAGTCCCAGGGCGCTTTGGCGGGTGTGGTGGGTCATGGAATAGGCTACGAGACCAATGCTCATTTCCTCGGCGATCTGCTCCATGATGGCGGTTTTACCAATCCCCGGCACGCCATAAAGGAATATGGGGCGCTGCTTCTCAACCGGGATTTTGTAGTCGTTGAATTCATCCTTGGAAAGATAGGCGAAGACCGCGTTCTTGACCTGGGTCTTGGCGTCTTTGATATTCATGGGCGTCACTCCTTGTTCTGTCGGTCCGGCGGCCTCAGTTTACCAGTGATTCCGGCGGCAATACCAGTTTGATGGCCCATGGCGGGACATCAATCTGGCTGGTAACTTCATCCCCCAAAAACACGAAAGCGGTGTCATAAGAGGTTGGGTGTTTGGGGTAGGTACCAAAACCATCGGTAAAATAAATTAATCCTTTCAGGTTCTCGAACTCTCCGGCTTCAATCAGCTCTTCCACACGGCGAAAGACAGGTCGAAAATCCGTGCCGCCTTCGCCAAGCAGCTCGAGGGTACTCAGAAAAACGTCAAACTCTGCCTGCGACGTAATCTTGGTATCTTTCTGAATCATGTCGTCGCACTGAAGAATATGGAGATTGATCTTCGAGAAAAAGGTTTCGCTCTGTTTCAGGATATTGTAGGTTTTGTTCAGGAACGCCTGAACCACGGTCCCTGAACAGGAGCCGGAGGTATCAATGGCAATGACAAACTCCTTAACCCGCTTGGTCTCCTTATACTCCAGCGGCTCTATTAGCGGTATTTTTTCATAGAGCTTTAGCCCGTAGGTGTAGAAAATGTAATCATATTCATCTTCGTTGACCTGCATCTCCTCACCCAGAACCGCGAAACGCTTTAAAAAAGCGTTGTAGTCATAAGTTTCCCGCCGAAGGGCGTTCAGGTTGTGGGTCAGGCTGTTGGGCTGCTCTCCCCAGGCCTTCGAAAAATTTTCTATGTCCATTTTAACGCGGTCACTGATTTTTTGCCAGGTGTCAAAGGCTTCCTGGTGGTCCGCCTCTGAGGTTCTGGGCATATGTGCTCTTCGAGTCTCAGTGTCGTCTATGTTTTGTTTGTGGTCATTTTTTTCGGCATCCGGCCTGATGTCTTCTTCCCCGCGTTCATGGTCCCGCTCTCGTTGGCGGCCCGGGTCATCCTCGTTTTCATCACAGTCTTCTTTGTTTTGATCTTCAGTTTCGCGCTCCTGCTCCTCCGGATTTTCGACGTACCAGGTTTGGTGCTCATCCCGGAAGAAGAGCCTTTTGAGTTCGGAAAATTCTCGTTCACCTAAATTGGCATCCGCCAGGTGTCTGTACAGGGTCTCAGCCGTTATGGCCGCCAGTTTGGTTTTTAGCGCTTCAATAGATCTGAGTTTTTCTGATTCCAGAGGGTCCGGCGTCTTGTGCACGCCCAGCTCCAGCATCAGGTTTTCAACGGTGATATCACACGCCAAATTCCAGCGTTCCCGGTCAATGCCCCTTCCCACGAACGGATGATTGAACACCCAGTGAAAGACGACGTGCAAATAATCCCTGGATAGAATTTCACGGTCCTTCATGTAGGTTGCAAGCACGTAGCGCGTATTGTAAAAGAAGTGGGTGCCGTCAGAGGCAATGCCCTTCAGATCAAAGGGAATTGGAACCAGCTGACATAGGGCCATGTCCATGAATCTGAGCGCTACCATCAGTGAATCTCGCGTCAGCTTCATGATTTCCGCAGACAGCCTGGCAGCCTCCACGGATAAATTCTCCTGCATCCCAATTCCCTCCTGTTCCCTGATCTAAGCCGTATTTTTATTTCTTATTATGACGGTATCACGCTTCCAAAAAGAAGTAAAGTGTTTGAAAACAAAAGAAAACCCTGAGTCCGACTCACGGCCGCAGGGCTGTCCAGCTTATTGTTCACGTTCTTGCTAAATCATTTTTCAAGCGGCTTCAGCACAACTTCAATCTTTGCGCTGTCCGCGATGCCAATTTTCCCGGAAGCGACATCTACGCCAAACTCAAGATTAAGCTTGACCTGATCCAGTTTAAACCCTGCTTCCTTCTGTTTTTCACTCTGCGCGGAAATTATTTTGCTGAGATTGTTCATAACGTTATCATAGGCTTTTTCGAATGTATCTGTGCTTACTTCTAAATAATTGGGCGTCTCCATATTCTCGCTGCCCATAAAATCATAGTCTTGATCCTCACTGAAAACAAAAGGAATCATATCCGTGTTGTCCTTTTTTTCTGGTTGACTCATATCGCCCGCCTCCTCATGCTAAATGTCATGCCTTTATTATGCCCAAAAGCAATTGGCTTACTCATAATTTAAAGAAGTTGAGAGAAGGTTATTATTTTGTCGAGTCATGTCTAAAACTGCCTTTTATTGTCATTTATTGTCTAATTCAGTCGAAAAAAGCAACATTATCCACCCGTTTGTCTGCAGTTAACATTGCCGTCTCTGTCAATTTACATTAAAATTAGCATATGGCATCCAAAATTCCAAACTCGGGAGGCTCCAATGAACCCAGACCTATTGCTGCAAATCATCTATAATTCTGCGGTACTGCTCACCATCAGTCTCATCTATGAAATCTCGTTCAGTGCCACTGGAAAATCAAAGCTTCACATCCTGGTCTCAGGCGCAATCCTAGGTTTAATTGGTATTATCATCATGTCCATCCCTTTCGAACTCCAGGAAGGCATTATATTTGACACACGTTCCATACTGGTTGGCTTGACCGCCCTTTATTTTGGACTTCCCACCACACTGATCGCAGCCGCCATGATGGCCGGCTACCGCTTTTTTATTGGCGGTGCGGCAGCGCTCACCGGCATATTGGTCATCAGTTTGTCCGCCGTTTTGGGCACCCTCTGGAAAAAACATTTTGCACCCAAGGCCAATGCCTTCAGCTGGAAAAACGCCTTTGCCTTTGGTATGACTTTACATATTGGCATGCTCCTGTGTATGCTGACGCTGCCGGGGGAAACCGCTGTTGCCGTCCTCAAGGCCATCACTTTTCCCGTCCTGCTCATTTATCCCCTAACTACAGTTCTCCTCAGCAGGCTGATTCACGATCAAAAGCAACAAAAGTCCTCCATTAGCCTGATCAAAGAGGCAGAGGAAAAATACAAAAGCTTGTTCAACAATCACCATACAGTCATGATGATTGTCGATCCGGAAACCGGCAGTATTGTCGACGCCAACCCTGCCGCAGAAACTTTTTACGGCTGGCCCATCGAAACCCTTAAAACCATGAAGGTTTCAGACTTGAATACCCTTCCCATGGAAGAAATCAAGCTTCAGATGGAAAAAGCAAAAAACAACAAGCGAAACAGTTTTATTTTCAAACACCGAAAGGCCAGCGGCGACCTGGCAGACGTCGAAATCTACAGCGGCGCCATCCAGATCCAGGGGAAAACCTTGCTCTACTCCATAGTCCACGACATTGGCGACCGCCTAAGGGCTGAAGCAGAGCTCATGGACAGCGTGGAACGCTTCAGACTCCTGGTTGAAAGTTCGCCGGATGCCATTTTCATCCAAACTCACGGCTGCTTTACCTACGTTAATGAAGCCACTTTGAAACTCTTCGGTGCCAAAACACCAGATGAGCTGATTGGCCGTCAGATTGTCGATCAAGTTCATGAGGACTACCGGGATACTGTCAAACAGAGCATTCACGAGCTGAACGTCCTCCAGCGGGCTGTACCTATGAGAGAGGAAGTGCTGCTGAAACTCGACGGTACGCTGGCCCACTCTGAAATTGCTTCGGTCCCGGTGAAATATAACAATACCATCGGCGCTATAGTCTTTGCCAGGGATATATCAGAGCGAAAAGCCCATGAAATGAAGCGCATAGAGATCGAATCCCAGCTCCGGCAGCAGCAAAAACTGGAGGCCATTGGCACCCTGGCGGGCGGCGTGGCCCACGAGATCAACAACCCCATCAATGGCATCATAAATTACGCCCAGCTGATCTCGGAGGAAATGGAGACGCTCTCGGTCCCAACAGAATATGCGAAAGAAATCATTCACGAGTCAAAGCGAATCTCCGAAATCGTCAGAAATCTGCTGCAGTTTTCAAGATATGAGAAGCAGTCTCACAGTTATGCAAGCCCTTACGACATCATCAACCACACCGCCTCACTCATCAAGACCGTCATCCGCAAGGACCAGATCAAGTTCTACATTGAACTGGATGAGCACATGCCTGACCTGAAATGTCGAAGCCAGCAGATCCAGCAGGCCATCATGAACCTGCTGACCAACGCCCGGGACGCGCTCAACGAAAAATATCCGGGCTTCCATGAGGATAAGATCATGCGCCTCACCTGTCGTCAAAATGAGCATGACGGCCGCCGGTGGCTGAGGCTGACCGTCGAGGATCACGGCGGCGGGATCCCTCAGGAGGTCCAGAGCAAGATCTTTGAACCGTTCTTCTCGACCAAGCCCAAGGACATAGGCACCGGCCTGGGGTTGTCCATTAGTTACGGGATCGTCAAAGAACATCATGGTGACCTGTCCTTTGATACTGAACAGGGTAAAATGACCAGATTCATGCTGGACCTGCCGGTGGACAACGGCTGGAACATCAACGACAAGGAGCAGTAAAATGAGTAGAGGAATGAGCGGCGATATGAGCAGTGATACGGACAGCACATCGAGAAAAATTGTAAACAGCACGCCACAAATCCCAAAAAGCAAAATCTTGGTAGTTGACGACGAAAAGAGTATCCGCCTGACCCTGAGCGAGATGCTGAAGCGAAACGGTTACGCAGCCGAAATAGCGGAAGATGTCCCAAGTGCACTGAAAAAACTGGATGAGGAAGAGTTCGATATCATCATGACAGATATCGTCATGCCCAAAATGTCCGGACTGGAACTGCTTAAGTCGATCCGCGAACGCTGCCATAGCGTCCAGATCCTCATCATGACCGGTGATCCCTCTGTGGAAACGGCCTCACAAGCCCTTCATCATGGGGCAAATGACTATTTGATCAAGCCCATAGTCAAAGAGGATCTGCTGAAGGCCGTCGGCCATGCGGCGCAAATTAAGCAACTGTCCGACCAGAAGAAACGCCTCGAACTCGAGAACAAACTCTACCAGAAGAACCTGGAGCAGATCATCGAACAAAAGACCCTGGATTTGCAAAACATCATGGAGAGTATCATTTCACTGCTATCCACCGTGGTTGAGGTTCGAGACCCCTATACTGCGGGCCATCAGCGGCGGGTTGGAAATCTGTCAGCTGCCATAGCCCGCAAAATGAATCTGGAGGAAGATGTGGTCCAGATGCTGCGCATCATTGGCTACATCCACGACATTGGAAAAATAGAGGTCCCGGCGGAAATCCTGTCCAAACCGGGCAGACTGAGCCAGGTGGAATTCATGCTCATTAAAAATCACAGTACCACCGGCTTCAACATGCTGAATGAGGTCCATCTGCCAAAGATTATTGGCGAAACCATTTACCAGCACCATGAGCGAAGTGACGGCAGTGGCTATCCACGGGGCCTCACTGGCCATGAAATCTCCATCGAAGCCCATATCCTGATGGTCGCGGATGTCGTTGAAGCCATGATGTCACACCGCCCTTACCGCGCCGCCCTCGGCCTCGACGCCGCCCTGGACGAAATCACGGGAAGCGCCGGGACACGGTACCGCGAAGACATTGTCAATGCCTGTGTCAGTCTGTTCCTGGAGGATCACTACGAGATCGAGGACACTGCCTACCACACGACGTTCCCGGTGTTTTAGCGAGGAACACGTGATTCAGCGGCGGACTTGACCAGACTACAACCAAACATCTGTTTAGCCCCACTTCAAACTAAAATCCGGTATAGCCTAAGGTCGTTTCACTTCAAACGCCCCCAAGCCAACCGGATTTTATTTTTTTCCAGTGACCTCCTATGCGCTAGGCCTATTTCTCAAGGGCTATCAGCGCCTGGATATCCGCCCGCTCCCTCTCCAGCAGTTCTCGATCATACCCCTCCAACAATGCTGGGTCCAGCTTGTCCCAAAGGTCTTTGAGAAACATCAGCACTGTTCTCCGATTCTCCATAGACGCTTTTTCCATGATAAACCGCAGCGCCTTTAACAGCGACAGCATCACGGACACATCCGACCGACCGTAGTGAACAATCTGATAGAACCCGGCGTAAAGCTCTTGCTTGAAGTCAATCGCTTCAAATACCGCAGCGCCCTTAGGCACAGCAACTTCTGCACTGCCTGACACCCCATTTGACCGCTTATGGTCCCCTGTCGCTTCTGATTGAAGATTCGAACCCTTCTCAGCTGCGTAGACAAAGTACCCGCCTTCAAGGTTCGCAAGCCGCGACACCAACACCCCCAACATTTTGAGGCAGTGTCTGGCCGTGTTGGGGTCGTTGATGCCTGGCGAAATAGCCCTGAGGGCAATCTCGACGATCTTTTGAATAGAAAAATTGAAGTTTTGATATTCCAGTTTTTCGCTGCCAATAGTTATATAGTCGAGGGTTTTCTCCATCTCTCCAGCTTCAGCCGTCAGCTCACGATCAAAATACAGCACCACGAGCGGCGTCTCATCCGTCACGAATTGCCCGTTAATCTTCTCAATGACCATTTGGCACCCCAGCGATCTGGCCAGCACCGCGAGCTGTTCATGCTCAATCCGCTGGATATAGCCATAGTGCCTGCTCTTCAGACGCACCACAAAAGCGTGCTCTCCCTTCTCAACCTTTTCCAGCCGCTCGCACCGTTCCTGCAGCGCATGATACGCCATAATGTTCTCCTCGGCCTCGTCAAAAATCCGTTGAATCAAGTTGTGCGTCTGAATGTAGGAGCCCACGTGCTGTATATATACCATAAACTGCACCAGACACACCAGGGCAAATGCTATGCCGATGGTCGCAGAAACCACCAAATGTTCCCCCAGACTGTTGCGCATGAACATCAAAGTGACGATGGCATAGACAAATCCACCCATGAAGACACCCAAGACCTTCATGGTATCGTCGTCCGCCAGGAAATTCTCCACCGTGCGCGGCAAAAACTGAGCGGCGTAGGTGGTCAATACAACCATAGTCGTAGAAAACGTAAAGGTCGTCATGGTCATAAGCGATCCGGCTATAACACTGAGAATAGTTTTAGCGAGGTCAACACTGGTCAGAAACAAAGTCGGAAAGCCGTCTCCGGGGGATAAGACCCTACTGAAGTCGAACCACCCCACTCCAAAGGCAAGAATAAAGGATAGACCTGAAATTAGTGCCGGATAAAACCAGACGCGTTTTTGGATCATGAGCTGCAGTTTTTTTAACATGCGGACGCCTCCAATGCCAAAACTTCCTGTGTACAGCGGCAGATTCTGTCTATGTTGTCTGTTACCCGGAAATTGATTGGAATTGCATAATAACAGGTAAAAGTTTTTATTAATATTATGACAGAAACTTGGGTACAATAGTCTGTGACACAGCTACATTCGAGGGAGGTCCAAAGCATGCTGGTCTTCACAATCCTGATCGTCATCCTAACGCTGGTGCTCGAAACAACCATCAGCCTTTTAAATTACCGCCGCCGCAACCAGCCCATCCCTGAAAATGTCCGGGATGTCTACGACTCAGCTCAATATAAGCGCTGGCTCGACTACACCATGGAGACCCACAGACTGGCCATGTTCTCTCGGGTCTTCAATACCGGCACTTTGATCGCAATGCTCCTGTTCAACGGATTTCCGTACCTGGCCCAGCGCGCTGACGACCTGACCGGCCACGAGATCATGAGGATCCTTGTTTTTCTGGGGATGGTCTATTTGCTGCAGTACATCCTGAACCTGGGCTTTAAACTCTACAGAACCTTTGGAATAGAGTCGCGCTATGGCTTTAATGCAACGACACCCCGCGTGTTTGTTCAGGACCAGATTAAGTCGGTGATCCTGGGACTGCTGCTGGGAGGAGGTCTGCTCTACTGCCTGCTGTGGCTGTATTTTAATCTGTTCGAAGCATCTTCACAGTCAGGAAGTGGTTCTGCATGGATCCGGGTCTGGTTGGTCTCATGGCTCCTGATTGTTCTGGTGACTCTGATCGTGAATCTTTTGTATACAAAGGTCTTCATTCGATTGTTTAATACCTTGACGCCTCTGAGGTCGGGACCTCTGTACGATCAGATCGTCGAGCTGGCGGACAAAACCTGCTATGCCATTAAGGAAATCAGTGTGATGGACGCCTCCAGGCGCTCTACCCGGCTCAATGCCTTTTTCTCCGGCTTTGGCCGCTTCAAGCACATTGTGCTCTATGACACTCTCATTGAAAAGTGTGGAACAGAAGAGGTTGTGGCCGTTCTGGCCCATGAAATTGGCCATGCTAAACATAAGGATGTCCTGAAGAATTTCCTGCTGTCAGTGGTCCAGATTGGTGCGACGCTCGCGCTGCTCCTTTTCTTCCTGACCGCTTCCGGCAGCTGGGCGCCGTCCTTTGGTTTTTCTACTGCGCACCTCGGTTTTGCCCTCCTCCACTTTGGGATGCTCACGGATCCCCTCGGATTCCTGCTCGGTATACCGCTCACTGCCATCTCCCGAAAAGCAGAGTACGCGGCCGATGGTTTCGCTTCCTCCACCGCCAGCGGCCCAGCCATGATTCGCGCTCTTAAAACCCTCGCCCGTGAGAATTTCTCCAACCTGACCCCTCACCCTCTGGCCGTCAAACTGACCTATACCCACCCGCCCATCAGTCAGCGGATTGAAGCGATCGCGCGGCTTGATGGAGAGTAGATAAACACAAAAAAATATAGGGCAGCTGGTGCGATACCGCACCGGCTGCCCTTCTCTTTTAGACTGCTGCACCTAATTGTTTTGTTACCTCAAATACTTGCACCTGATCTACCGGTTTTAGCACAACCTCAATTTTTGCTGATCCATCCAGCCCAATCCTGCCGCTGGTGGAATCCAGTTTGAATTCGAGATTCAGTGTGACCTGGTCTACTTTAAATCCATTTTCCATTTGTTTTTCGCCCTGTTTGGCTATGGACCTGCTGATGTTGGTGAGTGCCTGATCATAGGCATTTCCAAAGGCCTCTGCAGAAACCTCTTTGTAATTGGAAGGGAACATGTCTCCTCCGCGCATAAAGTCGTAGTCGAGATCTTCATTAAGGACAAAAGGGATCCTATCGTTAGCGTGGATGACATCTTTTTTACTCATGTTTATTCCCTCCTAATTTTTCGTTAAATTTTTGTTGATATTATTTGCTTAGGTAAAATTATTTATGTATTTGTTAAATTGACTATAACACAGGAATTCTGAATATTCAATAAATAATTTCGGAATAATGAAAATATTTTTCGAATCAGAGTTAAAATCAACGTTTTTATGAAAATATTTTTAGTGATCAAAAAGCTGGCGTCAGCGGCCGGCGGCCTATTGCGGCAGGTGGCCTATTGCGGCTGGGGCCTTTCGCTGCCTGTGGCCTCTTACGGCCTGTGGCCTATCCCCCCGCTTCCACTTAATCATAAGCCCCAAAAAACAAAAAGAAGCGGATCATTGGACTAATACACCGTGATCCACTTCTTTTGCTTTATTACTTAACTTTCTTAATCACAATTTCGTACGCCGAGCCATCCTCCATGGTGACGAGGACACCTAGCTGCGCACTTTGAACGCCGGCTTTCTTAAAAGATTGGATCTTCTCTGCGCCGTAATCCGTTGGTTCTTCAAACACATCTTCCAGAAGCAGTTCGAGAATCAGTTGGTCTGTCATGGCTTTGACAGGACTGTTGAACTTGGAGCCATCAGAGAATTTTTCAAATCCCGTTGATCTTTCCCCACTTGAGGGCTTCGATCCGCTTAAGGGTTTTGATCCGCTGATGGTTTTTGCGCCACCGGTTGGCTTCGATCCCCCAAAGGACTTCGATCCCCCTGATGATTTTACCCCTCCAGACGCCTTCGAACCCCCGGTACCTTTCCCTTGACCTGCTGACTTTGTGCCAGACTCAGATTTATCCTTCCATGACGGCTTGCTTTTCGATACGATTTTTGCCATACTTTGACGCTCCTTGTTCGAAATTTATAAATGTGGCGAGAACACCCGTGACTTCAGTCATGGGAGGTTCAAGGATGACTTAGACTTTCGCAGCCTCTATCAGCGCTTGAATGTTAAATTTTTTCATTTTGAGGAAAGCTTGTGTGACTCTCGACAGCTGCTCTGTGTCCTCCGTTGCCATTAAATCATTCATGATTGAAGGCACAATCTGCCAGGAGAGACCAAACTTATCCTTCAGCCAGCCACACTGCTCCGCTTCAGGAACGGCACTGAGGGCCGCCCAAAAACGATCGATCTCCTCCTGAGTATCGCAGTGGACCACCAGGGAAACCGCCTCATTAAAAGTGAAGTCATGTTCATATGCACTGTCCATGGCAGCAATTTGAAAGCCATTCAGAGTAAATTGCATGTGCTGAATCGTTCCTGGTTTATTCGGCGGCCAGCCCTCTTCATAGCGCATTATACCGCCAATTTCAGAATTGTCGAAGAGACTGACATAAAACTCAGCCGCCGATTCTGCATTGCCGCACTGATCTCCAACAAACATGAGGGTCGGTTTGATTTTTTGTGTGATTGGCGCCTCCCCCGTGCACATAAACTGCCAGGACAGGCCATACTTGTCCATCAGCCAGCCGTATCTGGCGCTGAAATCATAAGTGTCCAGCGGCATGAGCGCAGCACCGCCTTCGATCATTTTTCCCCAGAAAGCGTCCACCTCTTCAGGTGTGCGGCAAGAGACCAGAAAGGATACCGCAGGTGTGAACTTGAAGTACGGTCCCGCAGAAATAAGCATGAAGTCCTGGCCGGCGAGCTGGATTGAAAGGATTTCCGCATCCCCGGAAGGTGTGTCCTTAAGGATATTTTTGATGAGGAGCCTGGAATTCTCGAATAGTGACATGTAGAACTCTGCAGCTTCAGCAGCTTCCGTGTCGAACCATAAATGCGGCACTATTTTTTGCATGAAGATCCTCCTTAAAATTTTACAGAACTTCGGTGAGTACGACGCGTTCAATAGCCATGAGGGTGAAACCGGGTGTCAGACACCCGGTTTCAGCACTAATCCCTACTCCTCAATCACATAAGACAGGTTCTTAGCCTCAAGCATCTCTTCTACTTCTTTGAAAAGCGCGTAGTTCGCCTGCTGATCACTTAGGACAAACAGAGTATTTTCATCTGCTTCCAGCAGAAAAGCCGCGAAGGTGTCCCGGGTAAAGGTCTCGCCATCCACCTGAATAGCTGTCTCGGAAATTGTAATTTTGATTTCCTGAGTTGTGTCCTGAGGCGTTTCAGCCACCGGTTCAGCGACCGGCTTTACAACAGGCCCTGAAACAGGAGACGGACTCAGCAGGGACAGATAATCCCCCGTTCCGAGGCCTAAGCGCTCACCAAACAGAAGCAATAAGACGACCAGCAGAATAAAAGTCAAAAACAGTCGTAAAAATCTGCGTTTCTTTTTGGGTTTTTTCCCGTCCATGGGCAGCCCTCCTGAAATGGGTATCCTCACTTGTCATTAATTCAGCTGTATGAAATAGGTTTTGGGTAGCGGATTTTCACCGGTCCATTCTTTTATTGCCTCAAGTGCCATTAAATAGGCATATCTATAGGTGCTGGTGTCAGCTTTTAAGGTGACGAGACACATAGGCACTTCGCCCGAAAACCTCTGAAGCTCCTCGTCGAGGGCTTGACGAATGGCGCTGATTTGCAGGTCACGTCGTTCAGGCTGATCCACTAAATAAAGACCAGTCGGCCGATGGTCAATAAAAATCTGATTGCGGATCGAACGAAGTTCGACATCCAATACCAGGACCTTCTCGACCAGAAAGTCGTATTTAACGCGCTCATCCCCAGCATTCAGACCGACCGCTGACACCTGATCCATCACCGCCTCGAGTTCGAGGGCCATCTGAGTATTTTCTGACCTCAGCTCATCCAGCTCAGACGCATAAGCGCCTTCCAACTGGCGCTGACCGACGGTTTGATTGATCAATACCGCAAACAGCAGAATCAAAAAAATATCCAGCAGCGGCGTCAAATCCATCCAAGAATTACGTTTCATCCCGGATCCCCCACTCTTCAAAGTGGTCGATGCGCTCCAGCAGCATCTTGAGGTTTTCCTGGTTTTGCTCGACCATCGGCAAAAGCCCTGCATCCAGAGCTTTGAAGCCTAAGGCACATACAAGGCCCCAGAAGGTGGAAGTCAGCGCCACGGTGAAGCTGAGGGTGACGTCCTGCTGGCTGAGGTCAACCATGCCGAGAAGGGACAGGATGGTGCCGAGCATTCCCAGGAGCGGAAAGGCGCTGTTAATGGCAGAGAAGAGACTGTAATAATGGATTTCGTCCGCCCGCATGGCGATCAGGGCGTTCAGGTCGAGCTTGTCCTCCTGTCGTTTGCCTCTGACGCGGTCCACGAGCAGGCTCACAGGGACGTAGATCTTGGGCTGCAGCTTGTTTGTCAGCGAATGGCTCGCCTGCTTCACCCTGGGGTAGATCACAATGGCGTTAAAGACGGCCAGCAGTAGGATGATCAGGTCGTAGCCGGCGAGATTTTTGAGTAGGATGCCAAGCATGGTGATCCCTCCAGGTTGTTATGAACTATTATTTAGGATATTTGCAATGCGGTTGAGTCAGCAATGGCGCCTAATA